>CEQV01009976.1_pt1 | contig 22347 bp, 15 predicted proteins | sample 530971 | NCBI WGS metagenome assembly CEQV01 (sample SAMEA2621173, study PRJEB7988) | marine metagenome | biome: marine biome (ENVO:00000447); feature: deep chlorophyll maximum layer (ENVO:xxxxxxxx); material: "saline water (ENVO:00002010), including plankton (ENVO:xxxxxxxx)" | depth 100 m
GAGTGATTATGCAGAATCAGGTGTAATTGAACAAACTGCTGAATCGGCAATGTTTGTATTCTATGGACACAACTTTGATAGTGAAAAATTTAATCCATATAAAAGTGAAATTATAGTAGCTAAAAGTAGATATGGTAAAATAGGGACACACTTAGTTGGATTCAATGGAGGCAGGTGTAAATTCTATATGAACTCAAACATGGCGGAGAAAGACAATATTGCATAAAAGTTGCTTGGGGTGTTATTACGAATACCATAGTAAATGCTATTGGTTTAAACTAAAAAATAATAGCACCCCAAAAGAAATACCTAAAGATGTAATAGGAAAAGGATGTAGTAAGTATTATAATACATCAATTGGTACATCTAAATCTAAATTGCAACAATTGTTAATAGAAAAATTTGATGGAGAAATTGTCGGAGACAAATACGAACCTCCTTCTAAACCAATAAAAGAATACAAAAGAAAGTGGGTTAAAAGCCCACATAAGTATTCTCACAGAAAGGATGCACAATGAATAAAACAATAATAGGAATAGACCCAGGTGCTAGTGGTGCATTATGCTTTACTAATTCAAAAGAAAAAGATATGCATACACACAAATGCCACAAACTAATAAGTGGTAGAAGATTGATTGTTTCAATAGCTTTGAATGCATACAAATCTAAAGAAGCAATAGCGTATATAGAAAAAGTTCATGCTATGCCTCACGATGGTAGAAGTTCTTTATTTAAATTTGGAGTTAATTATGGAGCTTGGTTAGGAATACTTAATTCAATAAAAGGAATAAATAAAATAGTAGAAGTGTCACCACAGAAATGGATGAAATTTTGGGAAAATAAAATAGGAGAAAAGCTGCCAAAGGTAAAAAAGGATAGAAAGAATAAGCTAAAAGAAATAGCGTCTATCTACACAGATAAACCAGCAACACTTTGGAATGCTGATGCAGTTTTAATAACAATGTATGGAATGTACACAGAAAAGGAGAGAAACAGTGAACATAAAAAATGTTAATGAATATGAAGTAATTAAAGTATGTTTAAAGGCTAATTTAGAAATAATAGAAATGTGTCAAGAAAGCAATCATGAAAAGAAAAATTTATTATTATTAACAGTTATAAGTGAATTAAAAAATATGTGTGAAACAATAATACCAATATTTGAAAATAGAGTTGAAAAAAAATTAAAAAATTAGCATATATCTCTTTATTATTAATTATATCATATGCTAAAAGATGAGGGCGGGTTAAGTTAACTCGCCTTCTTCTAACATTCTCAAACTTCTTTCTATTCCTTGAGGTAGTACTTTTTTACGAACTTTTTTGTATGTTTTTTGTATTTCTTTTGCTTCTTTAGTGGGGTATAAACCAAGTTCTTGTTGTATTGCCCAACCAATTCTACCTTCATTAATTTGGGGTATATGTCTTTCAATTAATCTTCCAGCAAAACCATTTAATATCCTTATTGTTTTGCTAAGGTCTGTACTTTGAGTATTTAAATCATATTCTTGCATACCTGTAATAATCGTAAGCAATGAATCTTCGTCTAAATTTACAACATCCAACATCATTCCTATATCTATTATATCAGATGCTAATGGGCCTCCAAAAGTAGAAAGTATAGGGCCTTTACCATAGAATGCTTTTTTAATATCCTCATCATCCCCAGTCATAATAGTAGCAAGCTGATTAATTCTATTAGCAGAATCATGCTCTACAAGATTGTTAAAATTTAAACCAGTAATTGCAGAAGCTATAACTGGAGCTAAAAAATAAGCAACTGCCATTCTATATGCTTTTTCTAGACCCCTAGCATCCCCATTTGGAATTAAGTTTCCTGCTAATACATCTTGTTTAGCTTCTTTTAAAATTTTAACATTTCTTTCAAAAAATTCCATACTATAATGTTGAAATTGGAACATAAATCTACCAATTTTACTTCTAAAGGCTTTCGATTTTGCATAATCAGCATAATCAAAATGATTAAGAATAACCATATTTTTAGCATAGTTCTGTGCAATTTGTTGTATAGATGTTTCCAATTTAGACTCAGAAAAACCTTCACCCCATTCTCTTTTTTTAGTTTCAGCAAACTGAGGATTGTCCTTTAACCATTTATACATCTGAGCAAAACCTATTTTAAATGTGTGTTTTCTATTTGAATTTTCTGCTTTTCTATGTAAATAAGATGTTTTAGCTGCTATAGTTGATGTAAAATTTGCAAAATTTTCAAGTCTACTTTTTTCCCTTATTTCATATTTTCCTTTAGATTCATTCCAAATTCTTAAATTAAACATTGAAGCTGGTTCCATTAATCCAGTTTCTAATAATTGAGGAGAAACTTCATCAAATAAAAGGCCAGCATCTTTTAATGCACTTTCAACAAATACATTTGAATCAACCTCCACTCCCTTAGAAGTTTTTAATGTCATATTTTTTAATTGTTGATTCATTGTAGATATTTGAATCGGGCCCCATTCAACATAATCTAATAATCTTTGAGTAAAGTTTCTTGCAGCAGAGCGTGGGTTAACACCAAGCTTAGATATGAACTCAAAACCCAATAAAGACCTCATTAAAGCCCTAGTTTTGGGACTTATATCAGTATCTCCATTAGATGCTTTATGTAAATCTGTAATGTAATCAACTATATTTTGCCCATATCCTTGAGCAGAACCTTTCATTTTGAATATTTTTTCAACACCAGATAAAGACCTAAGGAAGTGAGCATCTGTAAAAGAAGTAAAGTTAAATCTATTAACATCTGAAATATAGCTATCAACTACATTTAAAAAATGTTTACTATAATTATAATCAGCTTCTTCTGCTATTCCTTTAGCATGCTCACTAATATCTAATCTAATTTGATTAGCTATTTCAATAACTGTTTTAGGTTTGTCTTTTATATATGGGTTAGCTGCGTTTTGTAAATCATCTAAGTGAGGCATCATCTTCTGCATAAATGGAGCACTTAAATCTCTTACATAATGTGGAAAATAACCAGCTTTATATTTAGGCATAAGTTGTTCTCTTAGCTTTTCTTTAACGTCTTTTAATTCTTTTACTGATTTTTCATCACCATTAATCTTCATTCTTTCAATAATAGAATTAATTCTTTGGTCTATTCCACTTTTAAGGGATTTATATAGGTCTTGCATCATAACATCATATTGAACAACTGCTTTATATAATTCCGGTCTTTCTTTTAAAGCAACCCCATTTCTATCTTTTACAATATTAGCAATTTCTCTATCTGTTAATATAACTCTTGCATTGCCTTTATCAATTTTTTTTAAAAGTTCTTTAGAAGAAGAGTCTCCTTTATTAGCTTTATCTTTTATAACATTATATTTAGCTTCTGTAGCTTCTTTTAATCCTCTTTCTACAACATCCATAAAATCACCAAAAGATTTTAATTCACCACTGGTTGTGAGTTTATTTATTTCTTTCTGAACCTCAGAAGCTTTAGCATCATCTCCATCATTTATTGCTTTTACTAAGTCATTATCTAGTTTTGTCATTTTCTTTTGAGCAGCCCTGTATCCTAATTTTCCGAGCATACTATTTATACCTGCGTCTTTTTGCAATGATGTAATAATTTCTTTAAATCTATTTCTATCTCTTAATTCATTTTTTCTAAAAAAGAAACTAGAGTTTTGCATATCTTTTAAATATCCACCAATCACAGGGTCTTTAGCTCCATAATGAGATGTTTGATAAAAGTATTGAGCAAATTGACCATCCAATCTTCCAGACTTTATATTTTGATTTAATGTTTTAAGTGTCTTTTTAAATCCATTAAGCCTTCCCTTAGTAAGTATTTCAGAATTTGTATCGTATTTTAATGTATCTAATTCAACAAGAAAATCTCTTTCAGCTAATCTAAAAGCAGCTTCATAAGGATTATTCATCTGTTTTCTGCTTAAATTAGATTTAGACCAATTGTCTATAGTATCTAATAATTCTTTATAATGTGGATTTACGATATTGCAATTAATTGAAGCCATTACACTGCACACTTTTCTAGTTCAATTAATTCATCTTTCATTCTACGAAGTCTTTCCTCACTACTTTCGTCTATCGGAAGATTGTTTTTAACATTCTCAACAGATTTGCTTCTTTTATACATTTCTTTTAAACTATCCATTCCTTGTTTTCCAGATTTTTCTAAATTAAGATTCTTAAAATAACTACTGCCGCCCATTAACGCATACACTGGATTATTCATTAATTTAGTAGTTAATTCTGGTTTTAAATTACCTTGTTTTAACCCTAATCCAATTGTTTTTTGAGCAATATCTCTAATATCAGCATCCATAGAATTTCTAGCGTGGAGATAAGAAACTGGATTAAGAATATTATTACTCATCATTAATTCTTGTAAATTACTCATTTGGTCTATATATGTATCAAATTCTTTAGACTTACCAGATGCCTCCATTATGTCTTTATAAAAACTAAACAAATGGTCATTAAACAACCCAAAACCGTTTTTAATCCTATCTCCAGTTTTAGTCCATTGAATAGTTCCAAAATCTCCAAATCGTTTTTCAAAATCTTTATGGAAAGTAGGAAGTTTAATTGCATCATATATTAATTTTTCTTGGCCTGTTGCTCCAAAAGTGAAAGCATCGCCCAAGTTATCAGATACTAATTTTTGCATATCAAATTTTCTATCAAAAAATCTTTGAAATTGAGCTTCAGTAACTTGTATATAGGCTAATGCTGTTTGCGCAAGTGATTGTACTTCTGGGTCTATAACATCCTCACCAAACAATCTCATTTCTTTTCTAGATGCAAGTTGGGTTAAGAAATTCAAACCTCTTCTATATCTAGATGATGGGTCATATCCTTCTTTTGCTTCAAATGGAACTGCTATTGGGTTACCATTAAAGACTCCAATTTTGTGTTTATTTACAGATGGCTGCATAAATGCCCACAAAAATTTTAATCCATGTTTATTAACACCTCTTAACAATAATGCACTTTCTATGTCTTGATATGTATTCATATCTGGAAATCTTTCAAGAAATCTTTGCTGTTCTGGGCTAAGAGATTGCCTTCCTCCATATTTCATTATTTCACCAAGATTGTTCTGGCTTCCATAAAATAATTTTCTATATTGTTTTATGTCATTTATTTCTTGCCAAGCTTTTTGCCCTAAACCAAAACTATCATCCCCATTAATAAGTGGCATGAATTTTTTTATTTGTTCCATTGTTGAATAATAAACAGTTCCTTTTTTCATATTACTTGTATTTACATCAACAAATTCAATTTTTTGCAAATCTTTAGAAGACCATGTTTCAAGGTATTTTTCACCTAACCATTCTTTACCAAGTTCTTTATGCAATTCTTCTTTTAAATTATTAATTTTATCTATTGCAAGTTGTTTCTTTTGCCAAGTCATTCTCTTATTATATTTTATTTGCATTACTTTTTTATTAAGAGATTTTATTAAATCAATTTTTTTATTTATATCCCAAGTAGTTTTCAAAACATTTGATTTTAATATTCTACTAGATGTATCTAATTCTTTATTTTCCATTCTATTGTCAAAAACAAACTCGTCATACCAATCATTTAAATATTCCCTTGCTTTACCAGTGAGAGTTTCTACTCTTGTTTCTTCAAATAAATTAGCATCCCATAATTTCCACAATGTTCTTTCAATTGGGGAACCTCTTTTACCTTCTGCAAATCCCCTAGATTGTCTCTCTACTGCATTTGGAAACATTTTATCATTGTTTGTTACTTTCCATTTAATTTTACCATCATCACTTACTCTATCTTCCACTCCAAATAAAGAAATAAATTCATTACTATCTTTCCATTTGTCTTTATTTGTTATATTTCCATCCTTGTCTTCTGCATAATTTTGATATTTATTTCTTAATCTATAGTATAAAGATTTTCTTAAATTTTGATTAAATTGAAAAAATCTATTAGATGCTTCCATTACATCTTCATAAGATGTTTTTTTCTGCTCTCCACTTTTTTCGTAAACAGAATCTCCAGTTACTTGTAATAATTTACCATATTCAGATAACATCTCTTTTACAATTGACATATCTAAAGGGCTTAAATCATCAATTTCTTTAAATGTACCATCATCTGTTTTAGTTAATTTTCTAAAAATTCTTACCCTTTGTCCGTTATCAGCTTCTCCTTTTTTAGCAACTTGATTGGTGAAACCTATTTTATCAGAAACATTCATTTCTCTTAAATCTTTAGAACTTTTAGAATTATCCCAATTAGGAAATAAAAAATCATCTCTCCAAGAATATATATCATTAGATATTTCTTTATTTAAATCACCTTTACCATCTATAATATATTGAGTTTCGAGAGCAGACCTTTGATAAAAATCTGTATTATCATAATCCATTACAATTTTATAACCAGGCCCTTCATATAATATTTTAGAATTTTCTTCACCTTCCATTGATATATCGACTGCCTTTCCAGTTTTAGAATCAACAGCTACTGATTGTCCTAAGTTTCCTAAGTAATTTAACATTCTGGGAACTTTTTGAACTAATCCTATAGATGATTTATATAGCTCTAATGCGGCTGACATTTCTTCAACTTTATCATTTTCCATTGTTGTATTTTGATTCCAATTAAATCCAGACGTTTTCATTAAAGCTGTTGGGTCTACTCCCTGAACCCAGAATTGAGAAGTTCTTTGAATATGGTCATACATATTTTTTCTTTCAGCGAAAAAGTAATCTGCTTTATCCGCATCATAATCACCTTCAAAAACATTAACAACGTCTAGACTATTTACCATCATGGAATTTCCATATGTTTCATCTAAAAATCCTTTTAATCCCATCAATGTTAAATCGTTTGGCCTTGTTCTTGGATTTCTTCTAACAATAATACCAACTTGAAGATTAGGTCTATTGTTTTCAACACCCAATGTTTGTACTAATTCATGTAAATTACCTAAACTAATATCTATATCAAGATTAACACCAAAATCTTCTTTTAATTCTTTAAATATTTCTTCTGGTGTATATACTTTTGAATCTTCGACAATTCTTAATTCATACCCCTTGCTAATTAAAGCAGCTACTTTCATATCAGCTTCAAAAGCAGGAAGCATTACTTCTCCCCTACTTTTCATAACTCCATCATTGTCTACTAATGTTGCTCTTAATCTGGCATCTGGATGAGAAAGTGCAATAGGAGCCTGTATTAAAGAAGATTGACCTCCGTATCTTTCTGAATCTTCATGATTAAATTGATTACTAACAGACCTTTTATTATTAATAAGTGGGTCTATATACGCACCATATATTTTATTTTTAACTATATTTTCACTATAGCTCATTGGATTTGCATCTCTAGTAAGCCCAGCAAAAAAATTCATTCCATTTAAATGATTTAGTGATTCGGTTCCATCTACCATAGAAACAAGAGCGTCATCTCCAAATTGATTTCTTATCCATTTTCTCGTTGAGATAGGGTCTTTAATTTGTTGTTGAGCGTTTCTAAGGGACTCCGATAAAGGCCTTTCTATTTCATCTGCAAAATACTTAGCAGATTCATCGTTATTTGCATAATTCATATCTGCGTGAGACCTTTTACCAGTCGGAAGAATAACATCTTTTTCAGGCTTAACTCCAATAGATTGAAGGCTTATTCTTCTTAATTGTTTTGTATTTGTTTTGTATTTGTTTAAGTCTTTCCATTCAGCGTCATCTATCATAGAACCTTCAATTAGGTTCATTGCTTTAGCTCCACTTGCAGATAATATAACATCTACATTTTTATTTTCTCTTTTTCCAAAAAAACCATCTAAATCTTTTGAGTAAACAAATAAAGTTTTACCCATTAGCAATGGAGAATCTATTCCACCAGAAGCAATAACTGGTTTAATTGGATTAGTAGAATCTGGGCTATGCCCCATCATAGTGTGAAGATATTTCATCATATCTTTACTTATATATGCTATACTATCAAAAGAAGATACATCTTTATGAGCATCTCCTATAATATTATCAAGGTCAATATCTATATTATTATCTTTTATATATTTATTAACTTCTTCTCTTACATCTGCATTTTTATCGTTCCAAACTACAACTCCAAATTCACCTCTTCTTAATCTATTTCTTAATACTTCTGCAGTTTCTTTATCTCCAATAGCTCTATAAGAATCAGCGACGTCTAATATAAATTCTTTATCATATGTAACGAATTTTTTTGTATCGTATAACTTTGTTCTTCCAAATAATTTTTCAGTATTTAATTTGCCATTCATAAAATCAGCAAACAAAGCATCTCCATCGCTACCAACTAACATATCAGACAACATTAATCTTCTTAAAGCAGCTATATAATCCACCTCTGAGGCAAGTCTTTTATTGTCATCAGCTTCTTTTAAAGATTTTTGTATATCTTCAATTATATTTTTTTGTCTTTGGTTTAAAGGGCTTTCTTCTGATGTGTATAAATCTGCAAATTCATCAAACTTTGCTTTTATTTTTGGAAGGTCTGCATTTTTAATCGCTATAGGGCTAAGATTAGGAGCTAACCTCATAACAGCCATTCCTCTTTCACCGTTCTCACCAGTTAAATATTCACCATCTATTTGTTGAGCAAATCCCATTTCAGCATTAAACTCGTCTCTCAGTTTGTCTATTATTTTTATTTGCTTTTCTGGTAAATTATTATTTTTACCAAAAATATTTATTCTTCTTCTTTGTACTCTCCTACCATCATCATTATAAATGTATTGTGTTATATATGGGTCTATATTCATGTATTTAATGTCAAGACCATCAAACAAAATATCCATTCTAGTGGTTTGTTTTACTTCTTTACCCTTTGTTAATCTTCCATTTTTCCATTCTACAGTTTCAACTTTTGCTTGATTTAATCTTCCACCTACTAATCCAATAAAATCAGCAATCATAGAAGGTTTCATTATATTTTTTCTTGACTTAGGTAAATCTGAAAACTTTACCCAATCTGTTTTAGCTAAATTTTTAACATACAATCTATCAAATATTCCATCTAAGGATTCTACTTTTGTAACTTTCCTACCTTCCCAATCATCAAATATTAATTGATTAAACACTTCTTCTTGTTTTTTAGGTTCTGTTTGTTTTTTACCATCTATTCTATATCTATCAAAAAATTCTTGAAGAGTAATTGTTTTTACATAATCACCCTCACCAGAATCAAGCATTTCTCTGTCTCTTGAATTCTTTTCTAATGTTTCATATATTCTTTCAGCATATTCTGGAGTGACCCCATATTGATTAATTTTTTTTGTCATTTTTAAAGCAACAATATCATTAAATTGCTCTAAGTTTATTTCAAATTTAGTTTCATTTTCTTTAAGACTTATTACTTCAAACTCATTTAACCATTTAAGCATTCTTGTTTCAGATTCAGGCCCACCTTCTTCTAATAATCTTCCTATTTGGTCTTGAAGCTTAGCAGAGCCAGGAATATTAGATTCTCCTAGAATATTTACAAACTCCATTAATGTTGCTTTAGCAGAGTTGCCAAAATTAGGGTCAGAACCAAAAGGAAGTCCTTTATTTGGTTTTAAAGAGTCACTCATTATTTTTAACATTTCCATATCTGTAACCATAACTTTATCAGCAGATAAAGAAACTAATCCTTTGGAATTTTTTTGGATTTCCCTAACTCTTGAATTGTATTCTACAATATCAGATTCAGAAACACCACTTACCAATTCAGAGCCTTCATTTAATATTTTTTCATCTATTAATTTTAAAGTAAAACCAGATGTTTTTTTACCAGTCACGTCAACACCAACTGAAGCCATACCTAATCCAGATAAAGCCATTATCCCATCGACATCACCTATAGTAAGGTCTGTTCCCTCAATCTTATCCCTAATAGCAAAATCAACAATGTGTTTATGCATCCACATGGGCATTTTAGATTCATTATAACCCAATTCATTAAGTTTATTTCTTAATATGTCAATTTTAGAACCATCTACAGTTACATTAGTATTAGTTCTATCATAATTACCAGTTATGGATTGTATAGAAAGAACTCTTCCTAAGAATCTTTTTCTTTCAGCATCTTTTTCTGGGTCTCCAGAATCTTTTATTCTAATTTGGTCTACACTTTCAACAAGTAATGGACTTGCTAACCCTTTTTCATAACTCATTAAACCAGAATTTTCAAGGTGCCTAATTAATTCATTTCTTTCACCAAACTCTGGTTTAAATATATCAGTAATTCCTCGAGCAGTTCTTATAGCATGATTTCTTAAAACAACAAACCTATAGTCATTAAAATTATCTGCAAATCCAAATTTAGAAGACATAGAACTATTATCTGGAAACATTCTATCCATTTGACTTTCTTCAAAAGATATACGTTCATGTATTTTCTTTATGCTACTTAATTCTTTTAATATAACTGTATTTTTATCTGGAGCTTCATTTGTTTTTACTTGAGCAAGTTCTTCTGATATATATATAATTGAATTTAATCCATCAACGCTTCTATATAGAGCATTAACAGCTTCTTGACCTTCTAGTCCCAACCAATCTATTTTACCTTCTCTAGCTAATTTAATTATTTCTTCGTCTATTGTAACATGTTGAGGAACTTTTAATTTAGAAACCTTACCATCTGCTTCTTCAATAATGCCAAGTTCTTCTATATTTTTTACTGATGAAATTATATTTGGAAAATTTTGTTCAAATTCTTCTGTCATTTTCAATGATTGCGTGTCAAGCATTTTTTCAACGGAATTAATATTGTCTAGATTAACATCTGGATTTATTTTATTAAAAGCATCTACAATTTTTTTAGCTGATTCTGTTGATATGCCGTCAAGGGGTTTTTGATATGCTCTCATTCCCCTTAACCATCCATATATTTGTTCAAACGACCTACTTTTATTTTGTGGTAATCCAACACTTAATTCGGTATCTGGAAGAGGAGTATCCACCGCTACATAATCATCCGATATAACTCCTTCGGATATAGCAGTGTCAATAACGTCTAAATTTATTTTATCATGAAGAGGATTTCTAAATCGATTTTCAGGTTGCATCAATGAAGGTATTTGACTTAATTGGTCAGGTTTAAATCCTAATAATGCAAGATTTTCCCTTATTTGTATCATTTTATTATCGCTTAAATCAAACTTACTTGGATTTGTTCTTCTTTGTATATAAGCGCCAATTAAAAAATGTGGAAGTATATCATTAGCAAAATCCATATCCATATCATTTGCATACATCTGATAAAATGATTGAGAATTAAATAATAAACCGCCTAACATCATTCTAGGCCATACTTTAAAAACATTCTGGGCTTCTTCTTTCGTTGCCCATTTCATTATTTCTCTTCCCCATTTTTTTCTTTGACCTTCAAGAAAAGACCTCATAGCCCCAGCTGCATCATCCTTTCCAAATTTCTTTTGAAACTCAGAAAGAGTTCTTGATGAACCAAATTCAGCTCCCACATAATCACCCATAGAATCTAATCTAACATCTTTAGTTTTTCCCTTATATGTAATTTTAACTGTGGCGTCTTCTCCATTATTTTTTAAAGATTGTCCTATATATCTAGAGACACTTGCTAATTCACGTTCTCCCAGTTTCGTATATGGACTTTTACCAGTAAAAGCTGCTTTTGCTCCAATTTTAAAATCTTTAAACCAAGAAGATGCTTTACCTCTTGGGTTTAAGAAAGATAAAGATGAGAAAGCTATACCATTAGCAACTCCCCACAATGGAGCTGTCCAATCATATTCATGGTCTTCTATTGTACTTACACCTTCAAATACTGCATCTATCATTGAAAAAACCATTACATCATTAGCTGCGTGACCAGCGAATCTTGCTAATTTTGTATCACCCCACCTAGCCATTGCCAATCCTTGAAAATCTTGGATAGGTCTTTTAAAAACATTAAAACCACCAGCTACGTCATCAGCTAAAAACATATTCCTAATAGCATCAGCTTCATCTTTATTTTTAATAATTCCGTTTTTTATACCCAATTCAATGTATTCATCTCTATATCTAGCAACCGCTTCACCAAATTTTTCACCTTGTAAAGTTTTATCTATTTGAGCTTCTTGAACAAGCCTTTTATATCCAGAAGTAGTTTGATTTATTGCTTTCCTGCTTAGACCTCCAGCTTCACCAGCTTCCCTCATTCCTTTTATTACAGTAGAAGCTCCTTGTTTTTGAACAAACTTAGGGGCTAAAGCTGATGCAACTTTCTGACTTGCTTTTAATCCTATTTTCATAGGAGCTCCACCAACAAACCCTGCAAATCCACCAACTGCTCCAAGCCATTTTGCTAATGGGTCTTCAAAATCTAGGTATTCTTCTTCCTCTACAAAAGCACCTGGTAATCCGAATAAAGCGCTATCAGTAAAAGACCACAATCCAACTCCCAAAGCATTTGCTAAACTAGTATCAGATGATTGTTTAGTATCAGATTCAAACCAATCTGGCAACGCACTTTCGCCAACTGAAGAAAGCATATTTTGTTCGGGTTGGTTAATATTTTGCGTTGGTAAATTTGATGTTAAAGCAGGTGATTGTGAAAAGTTATATTTATCTAAAACTTTTGAAATTTCATCAGAACTAACAGATTTTCCTCTTCTGGCTAATTCTTGTTGAATTTGTAATGTAAGATTGTCAGCCACTCTTATGGAGATAATAGGTTTCGTTGTCTTTCAAGCTCTCTTATTGCTTGTTTTACTTTAACAATTTGCTCAGATTTACTTCCTCTTAATTGAGAATATATATTAGAACCGGGGTTAGCTGCCCTTTCACCATACCAGCTTAATCTTTTATATGCTCTATTTTCAAAAGATGGAGAACCTGGCTCTGAATATCTTTCGTCTAATTGATTTTCCAATGAATTAAAGTTTTTTGAAGCTTCCAATATTTTTTTTGCATCTCCAATTTTTCTAAAATATTTCAATCTCTTAAGAGCTATTTCTCTATCTTCTTGAATTTCTTCATAATTATCTAAAATTTCTTGCCTTTCTTTCACTAAAGAATCTAAAGATTCTTGTAAATTTAATTGTTTTTGTGTGAGAAAAGATAACTTACCCCCAAGCTCTTCTCTTTCTTTTTCAGTTAAAACATCTTTTGAATCTTCTAAAATTTCTTCAACTGGTTTTGGGTCATATCCTTTTTTATAAATTCTTTCTCCGCTAATTTCTGCAGTTGGTTCTTCAGTTTCTTTTTCAATTAAATCAGCAATAGAATTAATATCAGGTTTTAATTCTTTATCTTTTTGAGATTGAAATTCTTTAGCAACATCTTTGGAAAACATTCCAAAACCGCTTTGTATTTTTGTATCACCTCTAGCAAATTGAAATTGCTCTTTTAATATATCAGATTGATTTTGTAATGATTGCTTAGCTTGTTTACCAACTTGCCTCAACATTGATAAATTAGAAATTTTATTAAAAGCGCCTAATAAATTTTTATCAGAATCGGTTCCTTTATAACCAGGTGCGTACATAGACTCAACTTTATTTGCAAGATTAACAATAGATGACGGGTCTTGAGTATTTTTATACTCCCACAATGCAGAAGCAATATCATTAGCATTTGCATCATTAAATTTTGCTTTAACGCCACCTATTTTATTTGATTTTAAAATACTAACAACGGAAGCTAACTCATCTTGAGCTTCATCAGCATCTTTTATACCAGTAGGTACTATGTTAAGGACAGATTGTAATCCAGAATTTTTTATAAAATTATTTGCTACGTTTAATTGAAGTTGCTTATTGGCGTTTCCAAGAACTTCCATTTGAATGCCAAATTCTTTAACTTGTGCAGCTCTTTTTTGCATACCAAATTGCATAAAAGCAAGAGCTTCTTGAACATCAGCCCTTTTACTTTGAATATTGTAATCTATTAATCTTTCTAATGCTTGTAATGCGTTTTGAGCCATTTAGAATATTCCTAAAAATTTTCTTTTTGATTGAGTTTTTGCAAGCTTTCTTTCAGATTCTAATCTATCTCTTTCAGCTTTTATTCTTGATTTTTCTTCTTCATACATTCCACTAATCTCGCCTAAAGCTTTCCCATATTGACCCATCATTCCTTCTTCTGCATAATCAAAAGATTCTCTTATGTCTGAAGTTGCCTCGTCTTGAATTTCTTCTACCTGACCAGAATAAGCAAATCCAGTCTTACTAGATACTTTTTCAGTTTGCTCTAAAACAGATTGTAATTTTTTACCTGTAACTTCAGATACTTGACCAAGCTCCCTTTCAGCTTCTTGAGTAATTAATTGTCTTTGAGCTCCTACTGATTCAGCTAATTTTACTTCAGATTCATCTAGAGCTGTTTTTTGCTTATCAATTAGTTTCATTTGGTCTCTAGCTTGGTCTCTTTGGGATTTAGTTCCTTTATATCCTTGATATAACGATAAACCAGCTTGTACTCCCATTAAAGCTAATTGAACCCATTTTTCTTCTTTTCCAGTAATTGGATTAATAGTTCCAGAGCCAATTAAATCAACTAACTTTTCACCACGCTGTCCATACATATCCATTAATGATTTTTCTTGAGGATTAACATGCCAAAGTTCACCTTTACCGGGCCCTGTTTTTGTTGTTCGATACATTTCAGTATCGCCAAATCTTCCGTATTTAGATAAATGTTTTTCTGCTATACTCATTATTGTAAAGCTTCCCAAGCTGATTGACTCATATCTCCACCTAAATGAAACTTATTTAACAAATCTTGATACTTGCTCCTATTTTGTAATGCGCTTTCATAAGAAACAATAGAAGCTTCTTCAAACATTGAATCAGTTGACATATCTTCATATTGAAAAAGATTAGACTGGATAGGAATATTGCGAGCAGAAATAGTAGATTCCCCAAAAGTCGCTTCCCCGACACCAGCTGATAATTTAGCAGTTTCCCAAATTCTTTGACCTTTAGTAAGTTCTAATCCTTCTTTATTTGTCATATCTCCTTTAACACCTTCTATTGTTTTTATATCACTTGCAGTACCTTGATAAGCGCCATAAGCTTTTGAAGCTATATTTATAGCAGTTGATAGAGTGTCTATTTTTTGATTAAATTGATATAATTCTTCTTCTGCTATAAGAGATGAATATTTTTTTTTAGTATCAAAAGAAGCAACATCATACATACTTCCTTTATATTCGCCTTTTGACCTTCCTGCTGATACTGCTGCTGAGAATAAACTGTCTGCCATAATATTATATACTTTTACTATTTAATTTAATTAACATATGTTTTCTATCCAATAACATTATGATGTGTGAGCGCTTTCCGAAACATCAAAGCTTGCAGTCTCTCCAAATGGTTGAAATGAAACATTTATTTGAGGTTTTATGTTTGAAGCGTCAGAATTATTAGTTTGTTGAGTAGCTCCGCTAGAAGCTTGATAATTACTACCACGGAGTCCAATATCAATAACCAAATCCCAAAAAGTAGTAACATGAGCTGAGTTTGAACTATTTATTGAATATATTTTTCTATAATCAGCATGGCCTGGTAATTGATTATTAGAATGGCTATCAAAAACTAAACGATGTTTCCCATAAATCTTAATTGTATCTACAGGCGAATAATATGTATTACCATCTGCAGCGCTTATAGTCCCATCCGCATCTTGAGTCTCACCAGCTGATGTAGCTGCTCCTGTTGAAATTTTTTCAAAACCAGAACCACCATGCCCTAACTGAGCATATGATTCCATCCCTAAATCAGTGCCTAAAGTATCTTTATCATCATATATACCATTAGACAAAACATATTCATTAGTAACACCGGCTGCAGTAGCGGTATTAAAAGTTGGATTGTTTATACCAGATGTCATAACATATGTTTGTCGATGTATAGGTCTACTTTTCCAAAAATTAGGTCTACTAGATTGATATAACCCATGACCAGAGGCATTATTAATTCTTGATAACAAATGATATTTTACAAAATGAGAACAATAATCACCATATGGATTAGCACCAGAATTATCATTTAAAGTTTTCCAAGTAGCGGTTGCATCACTTCCAACAGAAGTGCTTGTGTCATCTTCCCATTTTCCACCACTAGTTGCAAAGTTTCCTGCTTGTAGCTCAGATAATGTATCATAAGTGGTAGTGGGACTACTTGGCTGAGCAATACCACCACTTAAACTCATTCCGCCAGCAACATGAAAAACAAAACAATCATAATCTGCAAAACTATGTTTCATTCCCTCACGGCCCCTATCTTGAAAGGATGTAAATGCACTGCCGTTTTCAGAAAAAGAATTTGAATATTTAATTTCATTTGCAACTGTATGGTCGTTGCATTGTTGTATAAAATCATCTTGATTATCATTGTCTTCATGATTAATAACATTAACATACAATAATCCAGATATTAATCTTCTATCTGGTATTTTTATATACCTAAGTTCTTTAAAAACTCTTTGGTTGTTTGTGTTAGAGGCCATAATTAACTCGGATATGTTTCATGCGTTGTTGACTCTTCAAAATAAGAGATAATAGAATGATTTTCTTGAAAATCTGCCTGCCCACTTGTTAGATGATATTTACTTGCTTTATTATTTATTTTATAATTATTAAAATTGCTTTGATTATATATATTAATATTTACATACCCATCTGAATGTGCTTTTATTACTTCTCTTGTAGAGGCTTTAGCTATAAAACTTCCACCAGCGTCAATAGTAATATCACTACTACCATCTATTGTAAAAGCACCATCAACATCAAGTTCTGGAGCATCTTCTAAATTAAATATAAATTCAGCCGTACCAGCTCCATCAGTTAGTGAAATATCTTTGCCAGCAGCATCTAAAACAATATCACCAGACGAATCTAAAGTAATTGTAGTCCCGTCTAATTCCATTGTTCCATCAGCAGTTAATGTCATATTGCCATTTGCCCCATCATCATCTACAGTTGTTATGCTTAATCGACCATTAGGAGATGCGGCTATAGTGACAGTGTCATCTGTAGAAGGGGTCATTACTATTGAATCATCAGTAATAACTGTAGTGCCTATTGTAAAATCTGTAGTTGCATCTATTGTAGTCCCTACAATTGTACCAGCAGAAACGGCTCCTATTGCAGTAAAATCGCCAGCAGCTTGACTATTTGCACCTATAACAGTCCCATCTATAGCTCCGCTGTCTATATCCACCTTAGATATATCAACTTCACCTGAACCATTAGGAGTGATTGCAATGTTTCCATTTGCTCCATCTGTAATTGTAATTACACCAGTTGTTGAATTACCAGTTTGCAAAGTTACATCATAATCACCATTAGATTGAAATATCCCAGCGCCACTACCAGCACCAGCAGATACAATTCCATTTATTAAAACTGTTCCATTTGTAGAATTAGTAATAGTTTCATCATTTTCAAGTATTAATCCATCTGAGCCTGTAATATCAATAGATGTGCTGGCAGTTATTGTAGTAAAAGCACCTGAAGTAGCTGAGTTAGCTCCTATAGTAGTTCCATCAATAGCACCTGAATCAATATTAACATTTGTCATAGCGTTAGAGCCAAAATCAGAAACTGCATCTATATCTAATGCTTTATGAAATTGCATTTTTTCACCGCTGTTAGTAGTAGTAAATGTTAAGTAAGCCGCATTAGCTTCTTCTATTATTAAAGCACTTGCTTGATTATCTGGAATTTTTATTGAGTTTTCACCTGCAACAGTGAATGTTAATGCTCCATCACCGCCTCCAAGACTTAAATCCCCAGTCATAGCTCTAGTTCCATCAACAAGTAAATATTGGGTATGGTCATCATCAGTCAAACTAGTTAAATCTCCATGACTCGTTACTCCAGTTCCAGCACTAGAAGAAGAGCTCCTTCCACCTCCAGTAATAACTCTTAATGGAGGCATTACACCAGAAGATGATATAGCAGTCCAAGAATTATTTTCTTTTAAATATTGAACAGTCCCAGCTCCTTCTACTTTTCTATATGCAATATCTCCATTAAATCCATCGCTATCTGAAGGTTTTCCAATACCATAAGTTGGTTGTTGTGCTTTTTGATGCAATAATTTTCTTTCTTTTTTAGTTAATGCCATTATCTTATACTTTTCATCCTATAAACAATACAAATATCATTAATTTCAAAATCAGAATCAACAGTTCCATCCATATGTATTTGAAAACTATATATATTATTTGCGACAGAAGATGTTGCTGGTTTTAATTCAGCATGAGACCATAATGTAAGGTCTGTTTTATCAAGTAGTGGAGTAGGGTCAGCACTTCCAGTCGGAGTTCCGTCTGAATTTGTCCCATTAAAATTATATAATGTATCAGTATCGCCATTTTTACTATATCTTACATTTAGACTGTCAGCGTCTCCTTTATATGAAATTCTTACTTTATAAACTTTTTTTCTTACTCCCGGTTCTCCAAAATCAATATCTTTTGTTTGATACACAAAATTAGTACTTGCAGTAGCTGAGGGGTTCCATTTTTTAATAACGGAATCAGTATTTGTTAAATATATTAAATCTTCATTTCTTAATGTAAAATTAGTCATGTTTGTGTCAACGGCTATTCTACCACTTCCCTTCATCCAAGCTCTTAATACAAAATCATATATAAAAACATCTTTATTTTCATTTTTAATTAATAATTGTCTTTTCTTTGGTATATACCCTATATGAGCAGAAGACATATCCGTATCATCAGAACTACCATCTTCTCCATCTGTAATAAATGCTTCCCAGTCAGATTCATTTATCAACTTTAATCCATCTTTTTCTAAAAGATTATTTACAGTTCTACCATCATAAAAATAAACACCAAAAGAATTAAACCATGCAATTCCATAATCTGTTTTTACAACATGATAATTTTTAGAGCATCCTTTATTTCTAAATGTGTCTTCTAAAAAATCTACATTTTCAGATATATTTATTATATATAAACTGTTTTCTTTAAATTGCAAAATCCTATCTGCAAAAGCTTCAAGTTTTACAATACTTTCGCCATCATTAATTGTTACATCAATAGCATTAAGGTCTTCTGGAAATACATCAAATTTATTTACCACACTTTTTACAATTCTATCTGGATAAGTTTTTGAATCTGGTCTTTTTATATTTCCTATATAAACTCTTCTTCCATGAACAACTGATGTTTTATATTTTGCAGTTATATAGCTTATTTCATTACTATAACCATTAATGTTTTTATATGTATCTACAGTATTAGCAGAGTCTGGAAGTATTTTTTTTACAATAGATGTATTAATTAAAACAGGAGCATCTGCGTTTGATGTGTTTGTTAAATCATATGCAAAAGTTTCGGATTCTGGAAACCATTTAAATCCTTTATTTACAAAATCTACTTCACCAATTAAAAAATGATTATCGTTTGTTGTTAGTTTATAATATATTCTTGAACCAGTTATTCTTTTGTTCATTTCATATTTTTGAAAAGTAACACCTATTTTATAATTACTACTATCACTTGCATTAGTGTTTACCCAATCTTGTTTTATACTAGCAACTTTAGAACTTCCAACATAATCAGAAATAACTCTAGTTTGACCACCTCCAGAACCAGAAGTTATATTAATTACTTGCCCATTGTAGTAATCATCACCAACAGAAGAATCACTTGCTAAAGTTATAGTGCCAGAAGCTCCAGCTTGAGCATTTCCAGTTACTAAAGTATCATCACTCCCACCTAAAGTTACTGCACTGCCTCCTTTAGAAGTCGCTAATTTAAAATCATTAGTAGTAATATCACGAACATAGTAAAGAGTCCCATCTGATATTCCAGTCGCCCTTTTTATACCCTCTAATTTCACAACATCTCCATCAACTAATCCATGTGCATCGGAAATTATTTTATCATCACTAACATCTATTCCAGCTCCATTTGTAAAAACTCTTGAAGAAAACGGATTTACATATAAATCAAACCTAAATAAAATAGGAGAGCCTACTATATTAATTTCAATCCCAGTATAAGCACTTCCTTCCGCTTCGAATTTTTTTAATAAAGATTCTTGCTTTGATTTATCATATAAATAACTATGCCAAAAAGTATAATTACCTGCTCCAAATCCATCTAGCCTTGTTTGGGAAACCACCGGGCCGCTAGTCCAGCAAGTTGGAGCGGCAGTTCCAGTGTTGCCATCTTTTTGTACCATTACTACACGCCATTTTTGAAAAGTATCTCCAAAACTAGCAGTTTGCTTTGCAATATTTAAAGTAGAACATGAAAGAACGTTCCAAGTTTGCCCACCAACTAATTCATCAGCTCCAAAATCATATTGAATAAAAGTTGTACCTGCAGATTCTTCATAAAGAAGAATTGATATATAATCAATCCTTTCATATTCAGCATCAATAAACCAAATTCCAATAACAAATGAATTAGATTCGTCAATCACAAAAGTACGGCCACCATCATCTCCAAATGTGCAACTTTCTTGACTAGATGCTCCTGTTATTAAATTGTTTATATCACCAAAAAGAGGAATTGGATTTGTAGTATTTTCTGCTTTAGTGCAATTAGTTGCAACATTCCAATTAGTTGCAGTTAATTCAAGAGCTTGGCTATATTGCACTCCAACCCTTAAATTAACAGAAGCAGAGTCTAATAATTCTATTTCACCACCCCCATTACTTCCATTAGCATATGTTCCTATGATTTCAGAATCAGAAGAATTTAATCCATCCCCACTTCCAGTAGCAGCATCAGAACCAGCGAAAGGAGTTGTTATAAAAACATTTCCATCCGTAGGTTTTTCTATACTTGAGTTTGTATCGTGCCAACCAATAGTTCCAGAATTGGAATTAAGAGAACTAAATTTTGCATCTTCTACATAACCAAAAAATCTTGAATCTCTACTTAAATTTTTATCTGCAACTCTTAAAGCTCCATCAACAGAATGATAAATAGGAGAAATATTACCTGTATTTATTAAATCAGAACTAAAAGTATCACTTGATATACCAGCGCTATCTATACCATCAATCTTATGGTCATCATAATTATAAACAAAAATAAGAGATTCATCGGATGCAGTCCCATCTAATCTCCTATCTGAATTCATCACAAAGAGACCTTGATTTGGTTTAATAACTAAAGAATGATTTAAAGTTGTATCCGAATCATCAGATGAACCTAATAAAGTTAACCTACCAATTTTGTCAATATTAGCATCTATTAATGAAGGTGATTGGTTTTCTTTAATGTCTCTAGGGTCAGAATTAGAATTTATACCACCGTGAAATTCTTCAATTTTATATGTTCTCTTAGGCATTTCCTTCTTCGTATTCCATATCTTCTATAATAAGATTTTGAGAATGTTCTGGTAATTCACAAACAGAACAATCATCTTCTGTAAAGTCATATTCAGAATTTTCATCGTGGTCAAATACATCCATTCTTAATCCACCTTCAACAGATGTAATTCTACCACCTAAAGCCGCTTGTGCTTTTTGATATTTTAATTCATTTTGTTCTTCTGGACTTGGCATACTTACCTCTTTTCTTTTTTTTATGACGTTCCCAAACTGGGTGCGGTGTACCCTTATCTGGTCATATATGGTAAGCATCTTTATCTTTTAAAAGATGGTATCTTCCTGCTATTGCATTGGAATCTCTTTCATTATGACCAAATAAATCTATATTATTTTTACCCATTAATATGGTGTAGCCTTAGGTCTTTTTATTTTTTTAGATGGCTTTTGTAATTTAGAAATTCTTTTAAAACGATTTTTCATTCTAACATTTTTAGATTCAGCCATATCCCAACCTATTTTATCTTGTTCTTGTTTTGAAGACGTTCCAGCTTTTTGAGGTTTAGCAGGCTTTTTGTAATTCTTACAAGCAGCTGCGCTTGTATATCCTAGCTTTTTCCAATCTTTGTCACATTTTGTTTTACTTGGCATATTATGTTTCCTTCTTCCACCACCTGTTTTTAATTTACTTCCTTTGCCTGTGTCGGGTGAAGATACATCAGACATTCCTATTACGTCAGCCATTATAATCCCATTCTACCCATTACTTTGTCTACTTTTTCTTTTAATGATTCTACTTCTTCTAATAGATAAGTAATAGCTTCTTGGCACTCGACTAATTCTTTAGAAACTTTAGGAGCTTTTTTAACTACTTTCTTTTTAGCCTCAGGCATTATATACCCAATTTTTTCAAGAGAACGCCCTTGATAATTTTCCAAAGAGCCTCAAGAATAGCTTTTTCTGTTTTTTCACTTATGATTGGAATATCAACGGCTTTATTAATTTCGTCAATAATCTCATCTTTTGTTGAGTCAGCTAATAACTCATCTGCTATCATTTTCATTAACATA
>CEQV01004881.1_pt1 | contig 22342 bp, 24 predicted proteins | sample 530971 | NCBI WGS metagenome assembly CEQV01 (sample SAMEA2621173, study PRJEB7988) | marine metagenome | biome: marine biome (ENVO:00000447); feature: deep chlorophyll maximum layer (ENVO:xxxxxxxx); material: "saline water (ENVO:00002010), including plankton (ENVO:xxxxxxxx)" | depth 100 m
TGCCGTAGAAGATGCCAGTTCTCAAGACTTATGATCTAGCCCCTGATGGTATTCATATTAAAGTAAACTGGGAATGTATGTTAGTAAGTTACTCTGTGTTCATCTTATGTATTAACACCCAGGCAGCGGTTAAACAAGTCAAGGATATAGCGAAACAAAAGAATTGGAAAGTAGAAACCCGTGTTGTCATAGAAAATGAAAAACTGGGTATACGGGTATGGAGAATTAGTTAGAACCCCCCCAGTAATTATTCATATGTTCCTGTAATTGGTATCTAAGTTTAGGGCTAAGAGCTACGCCATTGTGCATAAAGGCAGATTGTCTAATATGTTGCCTCATTGACCTTAAAAATGTATCCATATCTATAGCTACATATGGGTGTTTTTTATTAAAATCAATTATTTTTTTGTATATTCTATGGTCTATACTGCCTGCACGTAGTTCTTTATACGCTTCTTTTAATAAACTTGTACGTTTTGTAACGATAGCCTTTTCTATACGTTTAGCAGAAGCATTTTTTTCATGGGTTAACGACCATTGATTAGGGGCAAACCCTATAACCTGTGCTAACAACTGACCCCCAGTTATCTCTTCTTTTGCTATTATTTCATCGCCCCTTCTAGTTAATATACCCTCCCTTGCATACCTACCATATATAGGAAAACCTTTGTAAAGATTTCTATACGCAGCTGGTAACATTTTTTCAATACCCCGTTCAAGATCACCATCGGAGCTAAATATCTCAGCTAAACCTGTTCCTGCCTGTGTAATAACACTTCCTGCAGGACCTCCTAAAGCATTAACAATTTTTTCAATCGGCTCTTGGTCTTTAGTATATGAATTAGTTCTATATAACAGACCAGTTAAACCTATTCTACTTGCAACATCAATTCCTGTGAGATTATTTACCCCGCCTTTATAATAAAGTTCGCCAATATATTGACGGGTAAGAGTTTCAAAGTCTTCTTCATCATCTTCTAAGAACATGTTCCATATTAATGCAACAGTTTGAAACATTGGCATACCTGCTACTCCTGCAAGAAGCATCGAGCTTCCAAAAATCCCTGCAAGTTGTGTAAATGCTACATCCCTGTCTGTTGGAGTTTCTCCATAAAATACCTGCTTTGCTGTTTTTATCATTGTATAATACATCTGTGCACCATATGACTTATACATCATAGCAACTCTCATAGGTCCTTGTTGGGCTATTCTTGGAGCGGTTACAAGTGTAGCTCCACCGTTCATTTCCTGTGCTTGATAAATAGCTTGTTCTGCAGCTTTTTTCTGTTTTTCAAGGGTACTTAATTGTTGTTCTGCAGGTGTAGGAGAATGATTCATTCTATCTAGTTCAAGAAAATAGGTAGAAGCTAGAGCAACTTGTCTATTATGTTTTTCTACCTGATGAAACATCCATGCAGATAGTACATTTGCCCTTGACCACATGGAATTATTTTCCTGTATATTTTCTAACGATAATGTATCATAAAATATAGAACGGTTTAACTGCCCTCGGGCTGAAGCTACTTCAACTAATGTTTTTAGCTGATCTAAACGTAAAGCTTCTCTTTTTGTTTTTCCTTTATGAAAAGGGTTGGGAGAAACTTCATCAAGTTTCATATCTGTCCTAACTGTAAAGCCTCCTTTTCCATCGGATACAAAAAAGTTGTCTATACCTGTTACACCCTTTACATCTACGGTTTTACCATCTAAAGTTCTAAGTTGTCTGGCTTTACCACTAAGAAGATTTTGTACAGGTAAACTGTTACCTATTAAAGATGCTGCTTTAGCTATTTCTGCAGTTGATTGGTTTATTCCGTATTTACCAGCTAATATAGGGTACATCATAAGAGGTACTTGTGAAGCATTAACTATGGCAGACGAAGCATTAAACCCAATAGTACCTATAAATGCAATACGGTTTAAGTTAGCCCAGAAAGCATCTGGTGGGGGGTTCTTGGCAAATTTAATTCTTTCTTTCATTTCTTCAATAACTAGTTTTGCCGCTTTAGAATTTGGACCAAATTTTATAGCATCTGTTTTAACATCCCCAACTTTTTTACCTGCAGGAATTACATCCCCTGCTTTATATAAGACGGGTTCATTAAACTCATTTTCCATCTCTGTTACTAACTTTTGATATTCAGTAGTAAAGGCCAACCTAGAAATCTGTCGTCCTAACTGAAATGTCTTTGTCTGGAAATTACCATATGAGTCTTCAATAAACCCTAACCTGTTTTTACGATTTCTCATTGATTTTGCAAAAGAAGTTTCAGGTAATGCATCTATAAACATTCTCATAAGTTCATTTTGTGCTTCTTTGTCTACATTATTTTTCTTTAGTACTTCTACAGTAGACCTAAAAAATGCGTCCGCAGGAAGTTTGTCAAAATTCATTGACTGAATATTTTCAAAAACTTGTATGCTAGCGTTAGATACTTTAGATTCAGGCATTGCTCTTAACTCGTCTACTGCATTTTGTCTTGCTGATTCTGTTTCAAAAGCTTCAAATACAGATTCAGGTTTACCTGTTTCAGGGTTAGTAGCCATATAAGCTAAAAACAAATCTCCTTTACGCATAAGAGGAAAGTAGGGGTCTATTGTACCTTTCTGTAACAGCATATTATTCACACCCTTTTGTACTTCCCGTCTTGCTTCTGGGTCATCTATAAGTTCGTTAATCCGAGAATCTATAGCTGTTTTTAACCTTTCGTAGAGCTTTTTATAGGAATCCCGCATTTCTTTATAGACTTGCTGTCCATTTTTACCGCCAGCTCTACCCATAACTTTCCAAAGTGGTTGTAATTCATCCCAACGCTGTTTTTTAGTTTTACCTTCTTCATCTGTTTCAGTATTTTCTTTTTTGCTTGTGTCTTCATATACACTTCTAGGTTTACTGGGGTCTACGTGATATATAGTGCTTCTATGCACTAAAGTATTAAAAACCTTTATTAATTTTTTATTATTTTTATTATTTTTAAAAAATTCCCGCAAGCTTAGTATCGAAGCTTCTGACAACTTGTCCATTTCACCGTCTTTACCAACATGCAGTTCGGCTGTTTTATGTAATTTAGCTCCTGTCTTTAACCCATAATGGCCTGCAACATCACCTAAAGCCTGAGTACCTAAAGTTAATAAAATTCCTTGGTTAGCTACTTTTTTACCTTTACCTATTTTATCTGATATATCATCTATAAGTTTTTTTACTGTAGACCTATTATCTACTTTATTAAATACTTTAGTTTCTTTATCTATCTGCTTAACTATATCATTTAGATTTTCTGGCATACCTAGTTCGCTTGCATCTCTATGTTCAGGAGAAACAGTTAGTATAGCTTTTATAAGGGCATCGGCTTGATTTAGTGCAGAAGTTATTGGTGGTTTAGCATCCCAACCAGCCCAACGCCTTATCATATTGGCAATAATATTAAAGAATCTTACTAAAGCGTTAACAGGCTGTCCTTTAGTATTTATACTTGCAAGTTTTCTCTGAAACGCAGGATTACTAAATGCCTCTGCTACAAACTCATCTAAGTTTTTTGTACCATATACTGTATCTAAATGTTCCTTAACTTCGTTGTATAACTTATCAAGTTTTTTAGCTTCTGATCTTTTTAAACTTCCATCTTTAGCTTTTTCAGCCAATATATGAGATGTTGCTGCATGTGTCATTTCATGCATGACAACGTGGTAATTCATACCCCTTTCAGCGTCTAATTTTATTGTATTAGTTTTAGGATCGAATAATCCTGCTCGTGATACACCACCTTTATCTTTAAGATTTTCTACAACTTCTACTTTTGTATTACCTACATTGTTCCCCAATTTTATTAGCATTTGCCCTATTCGTGAATGAGGAGCTTCTGCTGCCATAGCAAGAATAGCATTTTTAAGTGAGCCTTTATTTAACAAGCTTTTTACTAGACCAGTAGTCGGTAAAGCAAGACGAGAAACAGCTTCTCTTGCAAGTGGCATAGATTCACTATCAAACCTATCGGAAACAACTGAAAATTCACCTAATTCTTCTGTTCTAGTAACACCTTCATCAGTTACTTCACCAATTACAACTTCTTCATTACCTCTATAATAGTCAGATAGGGTTATCCAGTCAGCTACGTCCATTTCTATTTGTTGTTTTTCAGTAAGACCTTTTGCTCTTCTTTCCAATACAACTATACTGTCATCATTTTTCTTACCTCCTTCATACTTTAAAAATAAGGTTTTCTGTAATAATTCCTCTTGTATTTTAATTTCTGAGTTTAAAGATTTCTGTGCGTCTTTAGATAGATTTGCCCGTATCCATTTTGCTGCAAGTTTTGCATTGGTATTACTTTGATGTTCCATGTGAAGCAAGACTGCTTCAGCAGTATTTTTTTCAGGTTTATATTTTGTTTCTATTTCTGTTGTTTCAAATGGGTCTGCATATAAATCCGGTTCTGCTTGGTCCATTAATGCTTTAATCTTAGATTTAGGTATATTTAAGTTATTTACTAATCTAAAAGCTATAGTTGTTATAGCATCTCCGGGCTCTACAAATTTAATAAAAAAGGCCCTAGCTGCTGCTTTACCTGTTTTATCTTCATTAGGTCTCATCTTATAAGAATCAGAAACAGACTTAAAAATTAATAATGCATTTATCTTCTTTAAATCTGTTTCTGTAAACTTTATATCTATATCACGTATAGGTGTCCCATCTTTAGTACGTCCAAGAAAGGGCTCAGAAAAAATAACACGGTTTTCTACGAAAGCATGTATAGGTTTAAGATCACCCACTTTATACCCTCTAGGAATTTTATCTCCTTTTTTATACCTAGGCCCTTGGTTTTTTATTTCCTCTACTTTATCACGTATTCTTTTGGCTTTATCGTACTCTGACTCTCCTGTTTTCTTATCTATCTGGAATACTGTAGCTAATTCTTCGTCTGTTACTTTTTTACCTTTACGAATTTTTTGTATTACAGGATCATTTTCTATTGCTACTTTTTCTTCTATACCTTTTGCATCGGCACGTACTTTAGCCATAAATTCTTTTGCTTTTCTTGCTTCTTCCCTTTTTGCTTCTTCCCTAACTAATGTTTTTTCTTTCTTTTCTTTTGCTATTTGTTCTTTTTCTTTTGCTTTTTTTATTCTTTCCCTTGCTTCTTTTTCTTCTTTTAATAATTTTGCCCCTAATTCTTCATCGGTTAACTTATCTTCTTCCGCTTGTCTTGCTTCTTTTTCTTTTTCTTCTTTTACTAACCTATCTCTTTCTTCTGCAAACAAGTCAAGAATTACAGAAGGACTTAGTTTTCTTTTTGTTTCTTTTTTCTTACGTGTTTCTGCAGGAGTTTCATACTCTGTAACATCTTCTCTTCCTACAAGTGTCTTTACTGCATCTGTAATTGGGGCTTTTTTACGTTTTGTAACTTTTGGTTTAGGTGTTGCTTCAACACTGGTATCAAGAGGAGCACCGAGTCCCGCTTCTTGAACCCGTTTATTTATGTCTTCTTCACTAATACCTTCTTGTCTAAGAACGTTAACTTCACGTTTTAAAGCTTCTTCTCGTACAACATTACTTGCTTCTTCATCTGTTCTACCTTTCATTTTTTCAAATTTATAAAGGTCTACTGCTTCTTTTTGGCTTAATGGACGAGTTGGATCATCAAGTTCAAGTTTAGGATCAATTCTTTCTTCTGTTCTTGTAGTGTCTAGTCTTGGGCCTTCCTGTGTAACTTCTAATGGTGTTTGTAAAGCATTAACTTTAGCAGAAGAAATGTTAGCTAATGTAGGATCGACTCTTCTTTCTCCCACATCAGTTCTATCAACATCTGGCTGAGTAGTATCCAATCTTTCTTGGACAGGTCTACCAGCGAGTTTTTCGGTAATTCTTTTTTTGACGGCAGCCAACTGTTCCCCGTCCACGGAAGTAGTAGCTGCTGGTGGAATATCTCGTCTAGTATCTGCAACGCCTGCTCCACCTCCTTCTGTGTCAGCTGCTGTGTCAACAACTGCTTCTCCTGTAGTAACTTCTCCTGCATCTGGTTCTCCTACTGTGCTAACTTTTTGTCTTTCTACATCAAACTTATCTATTGATGTAACAGGTTCTTCTGTAACAGGCTTTTTCCCTGCTTCTAACTTGCTTTCTAATAACGCTTCTAATTTTATCCTGTCACTTTCAGGCACCATGTTATTTTTTCTATATTTAGCAACTTCTTCTTTAACTTTAGGGTCATTTATATCTGTTATTCCTTTTAGACGCTTACGAATAGCTGCCCGTGGTTTAACCCCTGCTTCATCTAATAGTGCAGTTATTGAAGTGTCTTGTTCTACAGGAGCATCGAGCTTCTTATCTTGTTCTACAGGAGCATCGAGCCTCTCTATTTCTTTAGGCTTTACTCCGTATTCGTCTTCTGAAACAGGAGGGGGAGGAGTATCTACTCTACGTGCTACTCCTGCTTGTTCAAGTTCAGCTTCAGTTGCAGCTATTTCTTTTTCTTTATTTGCCAACTCCATTTCATTAGCTTGTCGTTTAGCATCTTCTAAAATTGCAGGGTCTATCTCGCCTTTTTCTGCTAGTTCATTTAAGGCATCCATTTGTTCGTCTATACTAGGAGTAACTTCTCCTTCTTCAGCAGCTAATTCTGCCGCTGCTTGGTCAACATCACCTGTTTCTGCTAAAAATCTTCTTTTTTTCCTGCTAAGGAATGTATCACCTAAGAGTTGTGTTATAAAACCTGCTGCTCCACCGTATCCACCAGCTTCTTTTGTACCTGCCCATGCATTAATATCATTATATTGTTTTTCTGTTAAATTCTGTAAAACATTAGCAAAGACTTCTTGCCCGCCTTCCACACCCGCACTTACAAGACCATTTTTAATTTTTTCTACAAATCCATCAACAAATTTAGGTCCAAATTTATCATTTAGTTTTTTCATTAATCCAATGTTTAGACTGGGTAAAAATCTTTGTATTGGGAAAAGTTCTGAAAGACCTATAGGAGTAGCCCAACGACTAGCTATTTGACGTTCTTCACGGGTAGCTCCGGCAGCTCTTGCACGTTCACTTTGTTCTCCAGCAGCCGCTGCTGACCCTAAAAGAGCTGTTGTTCCTAGACCCGCAGCCTGTTTCACCGTTTTTGGTACAAGCAACCTTCCAGCCCACCCTAATCTTGTTGCTAAAGTCCCTAAACCTGCTGTTCCTGCTGCAACTGCACTAGCAGGTAAGAGAGCTGTTCCTGCTGCTACTACTGCTGCTGGGGCTATAAACCCTGCTACAGAACCTAGGGCATTACCTATACCTGAAGCTATGGAATCTTCATTTACTACTTTTCTTCCAACAATAGGAGCTTTACTGGCCTTATCTTCAAACCAATCGCCTACATCTAAGATACCTTCTCTTATAGCGTCTTCTGTTTCAGCACCAATAAAAGGTGCTAATTCAAGTGCTCCTAAAGCACCTGTTTCTCCAATACCTTTAAATCCTCGACCAAAACTAGCTAGAAAGTCATCATCAATAGATGTCATCCCATAATCATAATCTTTTCCCGGTCCTTTTTTTGTGGGAGTCCAAACTTCTTTTTCTTTAGCTTGAGTTTGTGGTTGAGTTTGTGGTTGAGTTTGTGGTTGAGCTTGAGTTTGAGCTTTAGAAATTCTTCTTTCTACATACTTTTTAAGTAATGATTCAGAAGTACCTTCTGGGGCTTCAACTGTATAGGTTTTTCCATCAGAACCTTGTATCGAAAAAGTAGCCACATTACGGTCCAGTAATTGTTATCTCACTAAGAGCTAACTGTTTTTCTTCAAGTATGTCTATCTGGTCATCAAGAGGATCAGTAAGAGCTTTAATTTGGGTTGTAATTCCTTCCTCTACTTTTTTTATTTCCTCTAAGAACCATCCTCTCTTTGTTTTTGAAATAATACTTGTTCCCCATTGATTTTGTTTTTCAATTAATACTGTATCATCCATACTATTTGCTTTTAATTGCATATCTGCAAGTATAGCATCCCATTGTGTTCTTATAGTTTTTTCAGCTTCAACTTTTAAATCTTCATATCTTCGAATCTGCTCCGTATATAGTGCTTCTTTTTTAGCATTACTATCCATTTTTGCTAGGAGTCGATTAGTATCTTGCTGGAGAGCCATATTTTTTAAGGCAGTATCCGCCTGTAGGTTAGCAATAATTGATTTTGTATGGTCTGAAGCCGCATTTATAGCTTCTAATGATTTTTGCTGATATATTTTTAAGTTAAAATCATTTTCAGCAGCCCATTTACTATAATAATAGGAACCATCAGCAGTTAATCCATCAGTTATGGCCTTATTATTAGCTACATCTGCTACTAAGGCTTGGCCTGTTCTTTGTACATCTATTTGTTCTCTACCAGTAGCAAAATCCATAGCTTGTTGTCTTCTATCATATATATTATCTACTATATCTGTATAAGCTTGTAACCCTTGTTTCCCCATTAATTGAGCAGCTTTATCCTGTTGAGCTAAAGCTTTCCCTCTACCTGTCATTATACCTACTCCTGGGTTATCAGTTGTTGCAGCACCTAACAGCATTTGTCGCCATCTATCCCTACTTAATCTACCAGGGTCTTGCTGAGCTGCATAAAGGCTTTCAAGTCCTCCAAATCTATCTTTAAATCCTTCTAATACTTCAGTATTATAACCTATATTTTGCGGTTGTTTTTTATAAAAATCTATAGAATCTTGAATTTTATCAAGAGGAGAGTCTTTAGCATCTAAAATACCTGCAGCATATTTTTGGCTAGAAGTATCACCTATATGACTTTTAATATCATCTGCTACCGTCATTTGATTTGTTTGCTCTGCTGTTGGATCGGTAAAAGTTGGGACTACTACTTGATTAGTAGTAGTTTTATTTTGTCCTAACATAGCCCCTTTATTTTTTTCTAAAAAACTGTTTATTTGTGCAGCTTTATCTGCTGCACTTCCACTTCCAGCATTGATTTCATTAATATAATCTATTATCTGTTGTTTAGCCGTTTCATTAGTAACCCACGATAAATCAGGAACAGAACCTGTATCTTGAAAACCTATAATCCCACCTTTCGCAGCCCTTGTTATACCTTGCATATTTTGTGCGGGTGCTTTGGCAATTCCTGTCATAGCAGGATTAACTGGTGGAGATTGCTTATTCATTTGTGGAGATTGCTTGTTCATTAAAGCATTAATCCCAGCAGGTCCAAGTTTATTGGCTAAACCCATTAATTTTTTCATTTGTGCCTGTTGTTGACGTTGTTTAGTATTTAATACTCCTGCAGTTTGCTTAACTTTATTACCAACATCTTCTTTAGCCATACCAAGAACTTCATTTTCACGTTGTGCAGCTATAGTATTAGGGTTATTTTGCATAGAAGCCATAATGCTATTTCTAGCATTCTGCATATCACTTTTTACTTGTTGTAAAGCAAGAAGATCAATCAGTTTCTGACTTTGTTGATACCTTTTTTGAAGAGCAGCCGGATTTGTTCCATATGTATTTACTCTATCCTGTAAGGCCTTATCTATACTCATATCTATCTCCGTTAACTTTGAGCTATATCGTTTGCAGTGGCTTCAAAATCTGCTGTTTTTCTAAATTTACCGTCTACATATTCTATTCCAATTTTTTCTAACGCTTTTTGCAACTCAGATAAATTAGTATCAGCTTCACTTCCTCCAAACAATTCATCATATACATCCATAATACCTCCACTAAGTCCAAGTGCCCTAGATAGTTCATTAGGAGTCGCATAAGCATATTGTTGTGTTTCAAGAGGTAGATTTTGCAATAATGACTGTTTATATTGTGCAACTTTAAGTGGGTAGTCTCGTTCATCTTCAAATTGTTTTATATCAGCTGCAATACCTTCGCCTTCTATAGCACGTTGTATAGCACCTAATTCAGCTTGTTTACCAATTAACCCTAATCCATATTGATTAGCCATTTCCTGTGCTGCCTTTGCTTCATCTTGTTCCCGATTAAATTGAGCTAATGCTTTATCAAAAGCTGTAGCATACCCTTGTGTTGTAACATCTCCAATATTTTTAAGAAGAGCTTCATCAAAGGCACCTTCTAATACTGCTTGTCTACCGCCCCCATAAGAACCAGCAGCAGTCATACGAGCAGCATTCTCCATTCTTTTTATTTCCGCTTCTCTTCTTAAATCTGCTATTGTATTTGCAGTTACACCTGTAAGATAAGGATTCATATAAGCTGCTCGATCAGCTTGAGTCCAACTTGTAGGAGTAAAAATACCTATATCTTCAGTAGGCACAGTAAGTCCTGCTAGACCTGTAAATGCATCTGTCTGTAAATCTGATGCTCCTGCTGTAAGAGGGCCTTCCCATGCTTCATACGGTATATCTGCCGCTGCAGCACCTTTACCAAGTACTTCTTGAGTAACATAGTCTCCTGCCCAAGGAGATAATGTTGATTCTATACCCGTTTGTTTACCTATAATATCTCCACCTGTAGCATCAGTAAAATCATCAGCTATTGGAGATTCAGTTCCAGTTCCATTTGCCATATTTTTCTCCTATGCGGGCATGTATTGTTGTGGATTAATTTGTTTACCTTGTTGAATAGTTCCAGTACGTGCTTTTCTTATTCTATCCATCATATCATATAATTGTTTAGCTCCTGCTTCTGAATTACCATTACCAAGACCACTTACAACATCTGCAGCAACTACAAACTCACCACCTGACAAAGCCGCAGGGTCTTTATTATCTATTGTAGCAGGTATAGTATCTGCCATACCATCTTTTGCAGAATTTAAATAGCGTGAAGGCATTCTTCCTTGAAACGTATCTTTAGAATTAGGTCTTGGTGATAAGTTTGTACTAAATTGATTTGTCATATTTGCTATTCCCCCACCAGTATCAAAAGAACGAGTATAAGGTTCATTTGCCATTATACTCGCTATACCACTTCTAATCCTACCTCCAGCTTTTTTCCCTAATTGAGCCATTTTCATACCCATCATATCGGTAGTTGCATCTAATACTTGAAGTATTTCAGCATCACTTAGTCGCCAAATCCAATCTGATTCAACATTATTTCTTACCCAATTTGCTATTTCTGGTCCACTAAGCTCTTGTTGTTGAGGCATTTCTACTAAAGCCCCTGATTGAAAAGCCTTAACAATATCAGCTACAGCTCCTCCTCTACGTAAAGTAGGTAGTTTATTATATTCTGTTGTTACCCAATCTCTATATTCAGGTGTACCTATTTCAGGAACATCGGTTCTACCTGTTACAGTTCTGTCTATTGTAATATCTGGAATTGCTGGATTAGTAGGTACACCTGTACCTGTTTTTACAAAATCTGATAAAAAATGTGCTTTATCTGTTGAGGGTGGTGTAGGTGCTGCAGGTATAGTTTCTCTTGCGAGATTTGCAAGATTAGCAGCTTTCAATGCGTCTGCCTGTGCAGTTAAGTCAGGTATAGTTCCACCTTCTGGAGTATAGGCTACATCAGTAAAATACCTTTGTCCTCCACTTCCGGGTCTACGTGTAGGGTCATAAGTTCCGGGTACTCGTCTGCGAGAAGCTGTATATCTAGGTACCACTCCTTGATAGCCTTGAGGAGTAACTTCAGCTTTAGTCCATTCTTCAGGTAAAAATCCCAGTAAACTAGCTAATCCTGTACCACTAGCCGCTATTTTAGCAGGGTCCCATTGAGCGACTCCCTGTTTATCTTTTGTTTTTAATAGCCCTAGTACATCTTCTACAAGCCCAGTATCCTCATCTCCAAAATCAAAATCTGTAGCCCAATCCCATGCTTTTTCATACCAAGGTTTATTTTTTGTAGAAGAAGTATTTAAAATCGAAAAGTCTTCATGTCCTGTTACGTGAGACATTAGTTTCCTCCCTTTATAAGTTTTAACAACTCATCATTTGTATCATAAGGCCTTATATACCTTGCTTCCTGTTCAGGACTACGAAATATACTACTAAAATCATATGGTAATTCTGCCATTTTTACTTCCTCTTCCTCTTCTGATACAGGTTGCATTATACCTGGTTGTAATAATACACCTAGCTGATCCAACGTTCCCATTTGTCTAGGTATTTGCGGGACCATTTGTTTAGGTTTTTCCTTTTCCGTTTTACTAATCTGGTCTTTTACTACATCGGGTTGTAATTCTCCTAATTCACTTCCTGGACCCCCTTGGTCTCCAGCCATAAATTTAGTATCATCTTCACCATAAAAATCTTCACCTTGCTCATCTATTTTATCCAAATAATCATCTAAAAAATTATCTTTTAATTCACTTCCTGGGCCTCCTTGGTCTCCAGCCATAAATTTGGTATCATCTTCACCATAAAAAGCTTTGCCCTGCTCATCTATTTTATCCAAATAACTATCTAAAAAACTATCTCCTGTATCTTTTACCACAGCTACGTCATCAGGGCTACCACTTTTTGCTATTTCTGCTTGTAAAGCAATATGCTCTGCAATCGCTTGCATAGAATTATCAGGTAATGCATTAGGTAATATATTTGAACCTTCAGGAGCTTCAATTATAGAATAAGAACCATCTTCAGATTGTACATAGGTTTTTGTAGGGTCTAACATCGCTAGAAAACCAACAGATGTATCTTTATGAGGGTCCATCATATCAAACCCTAAAGATTGTTGATATGTGGCATATGCTCCTACACTTGCATTCCCGTCATATCCTCCTTTACTAACAAAATTTTCATAGCTATCTATGGTTATATTATCTAACACGTTACCTTCTGTATCTTTTACTGTGTAATACCCATCAGTATTAAGACTTGGCCTTATAAATTCTTTTGATACTTTTTGCCCACTTGCATTATCCCATTGAGCAAAAGGGTCAAGAGGTCTATATTCTAATTTACCATCATCAGTTAAACTCATAACAGCGGCTCCACTAGCTATATCAGCTTGACTAGCGTTAGCTGTAGATACTGGATTAACATAACTTGCTACTTCACCGATAGCTTGTTTTATTTCTTCTAATGTTTCAAATCTTGTTCCAAAATCTCCAAGTGTCTCTTCTAAAAAATTAAGTCCTAAATCAGTTCCTAATTCTTCCGTATTTATATTATCTAAGTTTTCAATTTTACCATTAGTTTGAGTTTCTATTATAGATAAACCATTTTTTATCTGGGCTGGCGTTAAATTAGTTACATCTAAACCTGCAAGCCCAAGAGAATTTTGTAGTATATTAAATTGTTTTTGGTCATATTCTTTTTTGTAAGATGCATTATGTGTATGCAATCCGTCATTTTTACCTATTGTTAACCAATGATAGTACGGGTCTTCATCTTCATCTAAATTATTTAATGATGCGTACTCATCAGGATTAAAATCTTCATCCATACCCAAAGTAAATACTTTTTCTGCGGTACTATATACAGGAGCCATAGCTTCATCTAATTCTCCTGATTCGTTAAATAAATTAGATTCTTCTTCTGTATAAGTTGCTTTTAGACTTTCAATATTAAGATTAGCTTCATCTATTTTAGATTTTAAATTATCTATTCTAGGTTTATAATTATTAAAATAATCCTCATTAAGTTGCGTTGCATGTTCATTATAAGCTGTTACAGCGTTATTAAGTGCAGTCCTTGTATCTACTGTAGGGTCTCTATTATCATTAACTCGAGCACTTTCCATAATATTATATAACCTGTCACGCTCATCAAAACGAGGATTTATTTCATTAACTAATGCATTATGGGCAGTAATTTTACTATCCCTATTTTGTTCTGTGGATTTAATGGAAGTAGCAGTCACCTGCATTTTGTCATAGCTGTTTTTTATATTTGTAGTAGTGCCTTTATCTTTTAATTTGTCTATAGTTAATTTAAACTGATTCATTCCCTGTTCTGCTACAGCATTAATGACTTCATTAGTCACATTACCACCAGTAATTGCTGCTGTAGCTGTTGAATTTATACTATCTGTTAATATTGCTATGGTACTTTCATCTAAATCTGTATATTCTGAGGTATATTTACTCACCAGGTCTGTTGTAATCTGTGATCTTAAAATAGCATTAGTAATTAATTCAGGTGTAACTTCTCTTCCTGTAATAGAAGCAGCTAATCCTGTACTTATAACGGCTTGAGCCGATTTAGGTAATTCAGTATATCCATCTATACTACCGAGCCCTGCTTCAATAGCCAAACCTGCACCCGCTAATATAAAGGCCTCTACAGGGTCTTGTCCTAATATGATTCCATGAGTAGCACTTGTAACTCGTTCTCCTATTATCTGACCTGCTAATGCAGAAGAAGTAGCAGTTTCCGCTGCTGTACCTGCTGCTGCCCCTACTTTACCCGAAATTTGTTGTGCTACATATACCTTTGCCGCTGCTTCTATTACATCATTTACATCCCCGCCATTTTGAGCAACATCCGCAGCTTCAATCATAGGCATAACCCAATAGGCAGAGCCAGGAATAAAATACATAGTTGCTAATTGGGCTATGGCTTTTACAGGATCATCCTCTACTACAGCAACTACAGTATCAAATATAGGATCAGCTACGTCATCAACAACAAAATCTACAGAATCATCTACAAATTCTACAATATCTTGAAGGGTTTCCATTACAAAACTCATTGTTTACTGCCAAATGCTATCATTACTCTATATGTGCCTTCTTGTTTGGTACGGGCAATCATAAATTTAGTCGCTATATCTTGTATATTTTGTCCTACTATATTTAATAAATTACGCATTTTTTCGCCATTAAATTGAGCACTATAATGAGTAATCCCTTTATTTTTTAAATGATTGAAATATTTTACTAAGTTATTTATGTAATTTCTAGCTGTATCAGCATTAAAAGCCCGCCCAAACATTTTATTTTTATTTTTTCCTTTACCTCTATGGGCAAGAAATACAGTATTTCCTACTTGTACTGTATCTGCACTAGATAGAGTACCTTCTTTGGCAACACTTGCTAACGCTGAAGGTAAAGGAATACCACCTGTACCTAAATCTTTTGCAGCTATAGTTATTATATTAGCAGCATTTAACAGTTTTTCTTTACTGTCTACCATTTCCATTAGGTTATCTCCAATATACTTGCTACAACATGTAACCTGTTAGCAGTAGCTGCTGTAACCTTTAATATTTCACCTGTCTTTAATACAAGAGGAGCTGTTAACAATTCTGCAGTAGCATTTGCAGATATAGATTTAGTCTTGAAAAGGCTAAATGTAGCAGGAGAAGACTCTGCATCTGTTATAGTTACTGTTATAGTATCTGCATTACCAGAATCTTCAGAGACAATTATAGATTTAACAATAGATGTTGTTACTGAAGGAGCAGTATATAAGACTGTCGCACTATTTGTTGTAAGGTCTTTTTTTGCATTTGTATAAGTGTTTGCCATTAGCCCATAAACCAAGCAACAGCTTCAGATTTATCTGCTGCACTTGCCCTTCTAAGAGTAGCATCTACTTGTGTAAAATAAAGCCGTAAAACATTACTGAATTGTTCTAGAGCCTCTCTATCATATTCATCAGGAAAATAAGGTATAACAGGTGTACGAAACGGTACATCATATCTAGTTTTATCAGTAGCCATTACCTTCTCCCATCTGGTCGTAAGTCAATACGAGGAGTACCTACCTGCCATGTAGTACCTAAACCAGTAGATTGTACTTTCATAGACATTTGCCGTCCTCGTACTCTTGTGTATATCTGACTTGTATATTTCTCTACTGGAGAGGTTGCTGAACGGGTAACAGTACCTGTATTAGACCCTCCTTCAGAAGTTGTTGCATGATAACCTGATCCAGAACTCCCTAAAGGATTCAAAGTAAACGAAACTACAGGACTATCTGCGGTAGAACCATCAAAATTAACATCAGGTACCAAACGATATATAAATGCAAATCTATCCCCATCAGAAAGATCAAATTCAGCTGATTCAACATATGCAGTAATAGCCGATGGGCTGGAAGTAGAAGTTAATTTATCATCAATTCCTTCTTCATGGTTAACAAGATTGTAACTGTAGGTAGCTGCTAATGGAAAATCCCGTAAACCTGAGTCAATCCATGCTGTACGAGCCATACTTCCATAATACCATATATCTTCTAAATAGTTATATATGACATATTTATCTATATTATTGGAATCACTGGAACAATAAAACCACCATACTTCATGAAAAGATTCATTTGTACCTGAAAATACTTGCGGGTATTGTAACGTATTAAAATCATTAAATATATACTTACGTACATCACAACGTAAAGGCTGTGTACGACCATCATATTTATAAAACTTATCTCTACCCATCCAATAAGCTACTCCGTTAGCATAAGCTACACATTTCTGGGAAGCTATAGATACATTTTCCCCGACAAGAGTAGCGTTCCATATATCAGGTAATTTAACATACTGCATTGAATATAAAGCCGAATCAGTCCATACAAGTATTTCTTGCCGTCCTTGAGTAGCTGCAACTATTTCAGTACCACGGGATAAACGTAAACTACCTGCTTGAGTTGTTAATGAAGGAGTCCAGTTTACAGCACTTTCTAAATCTGACCAACGAATTAACATAGGGTCTAAATCAGATGTAGTTGTAGAGTTAGTACCAAAAGCAAATACAAAACGACTAATATCTGATACAAGAAGTATATTTTGGACTGTAGGAACATCTGAAGCCCCATTTTCATCTGATAGTAATGCTGCTCTAGTATCAAGTGAGTCTGTAGCTCCTGCATCCCACCAGTAAATTTTCCCCCCGCTTGGGCCAAATATTAAATCTTCACCAAAATTAGATTGGTTCCATGTCCGAATATCATTTACAGAAGTTTCTCCAACTCCCCATGTCCCAGACCCCCAAGTAGATGCTCCCCAACCTGTTAGGGGTATCGCAAACGCAGTCCCTACATTTATCTGATAAGCAGCAGATACTGATCCTCCCCCTGTACCGCTACCTGAAGCAGCAGAAGATACAGTTATATTATAGGTAGTAGAAGTTACTATATCTATTTGATATTCACCGTCTACTGTTACTCCATTAACAGCGGAAGCATTACTAAAAGTAACATAATCTTCGTCTACAAATCCACCTGCACTGTCAGTTACTAATACAGTTGTAGACCCGTTAGTGGTAGTAAATGGATTGGTTAAAGACACAGTAGCACGTAATGGTGTAATGTCGTTGTACGCTCCACCATTTTCTACGTAGAACTTTAAATGTGTACCTAAACCTATAAAATTTTTACTTGATAACGTAATCCAATTAAACAAAGAACGGCATACCCCAAGAAAAGTAGATGAAGATATCTGGGCCCAGCCTCCAATTTTTTCTGGAGTTCCTTGACGAAACCTTATTTTATCACAATCATACCATCTACCTTCACTAGCATAACGAGTTTTCTCCCGATTAATTCCAGATTTTAAGGCCAGCCGTTTTAAGGTCATAAATTACTCCACGTTTTTCATTCTTTCAATTAGACGTTTAGCACGATTAATTACTTGTTTGTACCATCTTGAATCCTGCATTTGAACAGATGCTTCAAACCAATCTCCATCTTTAACAGCCTGTATCTTCTTTTTAAATTTGCTATAACGAGGATAGCCGAGATTAAACATCATATTTGCACATATATGCTGAACAGGCTCAGGCATAGAATCCCAATCTTCATATACCTTTTTGCAGTCTTTTATAACTGAATTTATATCCTGTTCAAATAGTTCGTCACATCTTTCCTGACTAATTGATGTACCTACTTCACAACCATGTTCTGGGTCTGACTCTAAAATCAAATGCCCCACTCCGCACGTGGGTAGGGAAAGGTGGTCTAAATAGACCTCCAGCTTAATTCCTTCATCTTCAGCTATTTCTTGCTGTAACTTTTTTATATTCATTATTAACCTCCAATTAATAGTAAAATTATACCTATTCCCCAAGTAATAAGTATTATTTCCAATTCAGCAGAAATCATTTACCATTTTTTTTATTCATTAACTGTAACCCTGTTTTACCGAACCTATACCCAAATGAGCTTCCAATGCAAATATATAAACATGTGGAGAACCACTGGGGTGTAGACTCTTCCAGAAAGATAAACCCTTCTTTAACAAAAGGTTGGCTCCACGGCAAGAAGGATGCTACTAATACCCCTCCAAAAATAATCGTCCAAAATTCGTCTTTCCAGCTCCCTGCCATTTGAGCAGTCAATGCTTGCTCATTAAGCATCTCTGACGTAGCAGAAGTCTTGTAAACCTCTGCTTCCGCTTTAGCTTTAGCTACTTTGACTTCAGTTTCTGCCTTTGCTTTATCAACTCTGCCTTGTAACCAAGTTCCCGCAAGAGAACTTATTGGTCCAATAATTGATGATAATCCTAACATTTTTTACCCTCTAATCTTTTTTGTTACCCATAAATAAAAAGCATAACAAGAAAACGCATAAACAGTTGCTACACCGATATCTAGTAGATGCTCCCTCATATGATATATAAATTGTATTCCAGCTTCTAAATCACTACCCCCACCAGAACTGTCAGTAATATTAATTGTCTTTCCTTCAAAGCCAGTAAACGCACCTTCTTCAATAACTATTTCTCCATCTTCAGGTAGTTCTTCTGGCCCGGTAACTGTTTGATTGATTTCAATATTATTCATACTTCTTCTATCAGTCCTCGTTTAGCTTTTAATTCATTCAAATCTTTTTCTTTAGTGCCGCCATCATACTGCCAAGCATACCCACGATCTACCATAAACTGGTTAAAGGGTGTTACATCATCATCCAGAGTAATCCAACCAAGCATACGACCATATTTACCATCTTTCTCAGTTGCTATGATAATTTCTTCGGCTTCCTCCAAATTTTTCTTTAAGTACTCTTTAGCTTCTAAACCCATTTCTTTTTCTGCTAAATTTTTTGTTCTACTTTCTGGAGTGTCAATGCCAGCAAGACGTACTCGTTCTTTCTTAAAAAGATCAAAACCTAAGTCAATGACAACATCTATTGTGTCGCCATCAACAACTTTGACGACTTCTTTTACTTTGTATTCGTACATTACTTACTCGTTAACCAGTCCCAAAAAGTTTTTCTCTCTTTGGTACCTATAAGCTTTTGAATTAGCTTCATTAACCTATTTTCAATAGCAGGTTTTTTACTTTCTGCTTTTTTTGCAGGTCTACCTTTTTTAGCCATTATTCTTCTCCTTACCCGTTAAATATTTTGGAACTTCACTTGCCTTCTTTTTTATCCACTTTTTGAGGGATGCAATAAGCTTTAACCCAGATTTTGTCTCCTGCGAGCGATTGAGACCAGTTCTGTGCTCCGATTTTGTAAGCATATCTAAGGCACGTATCCATATCACTGAAGTAGACACTTTCTTGCACCGTCCCGGATAAAAAAATTATTAATACCCATACCATTATTTACCATTCTCTTTTGACCTCGTAAAAGCTGTTGTCCCCATAAAAGTTGCAACAATACCTAAGTTTGCCACGATGTAGGTTGAAAGTAAAGCTGTTACCATTTCTACCCTTGTATCGGGAATAACTGGGCTTAAAACCAAAACAATAAGGATTATAGAAGAAATAGACGAAACCCAGCAAAGCATTCTCTGTTGGTCTTGCATTTTGTCATTATTTTCAAGACGTATCATCCGCTCTTCACGAGCTATTTCTTCATCGGTAACAACACCATCACCATCTAAATCATGTTTTAGGTATTTACTGTCTTTCTGTAATGTTTTACTCATTTAAAATTATCCTTAATACTTCTAATAACATTTTTTAAATTAAAGGGTTTCTCATTAGGTCTATACGGACATTGATATTGCCTTGGGCATTCTCCTGCTGCTAAAGGAACAATCTCTTGATATTCGGTATGATTTGCCCCAACATAAATACAAACCCTTTGTTCAGTTAATAATAATTGTTTAGCTAAACGACAAGTAGTCATTTGTACTTCTTTACTATAGGCTACTACAAACAAAAACGTAACCATACAAAAAATTATTAAAAGATAATAAATCCACCCCATACTATTTATCCATCATTGCCATTGAAATAATCCAAACCATCCAAACTAAAGCTAAAGCACCTATTAAACTGGCAACACCCATAATTGTGTAATCACGAATCATATTTTTTTGTTCTTCTTTAGCGTAAATAGCTTCTTGTCTAGCTTTTCTAATACGTCCTTCCTCTCGTAACAACTCTTCCCATGCTGCGGTTCCTCCATAATTTCCTATAATAAAATTCTTAAGTTCTTCTCTTTGCTTTTGAATTTTCTTTTTAGCCGCAAAGCTTTCCATAGCAACAGATTCGACAGAGCCGTTAAATAATTTATCCATTACTGAGGGGTTGTTTGCTTTTTTACTTATATTATCAATATCGGAAACCGCTTTCATCCATTTTCCGATTTCCCCGCTTATTTCTTCCAGTTCTTTTCCAAACATTACGGCTTTTTTTATGGCCCCATAGGCTTGGGTAGCTCCTGAAACGGCTAAACCTAATGTAACGGGATCAAGCATTGTTTACACCTCATATATCTATAGGAAACTCACTTAACTATAAGACCAATTAACAGGACAATTATTGTACCTGCGGTGCCGATCATAATATGCTCAATTCTTTTTATACGTAAAATAGTCTCTTTCCACCGTTCAGCACATACAGCTTCATGCGTATCTAATTGAGATTTAACTGATGTAACAGTGGGTTTTGCCATTAAGATACTTTACTTTCTTCTTTAGCTTGTTCAACAGATTGTATTAAAGAGTTTGTAAAAGCATTTTTAGCTACTCTTATAGCATCTAATTGAAACATCAATTTACTTTCCTGGGATTGTAAATCTCTAATTTGGGCAATCTGATATTTTTCTTTATCAGACATTTTATCAGGATTATACTCTTTCCCGTTTATATTTATTACTTTATCGTCCATTTTATTCTCCTATGGTTGACTTTCTCGCCAAGTTTTATAGTCAGCTTTAACGCTATCTGTCCACGCTGCATTAGCTATTGCCTGTACAGATGCATCTTCACCACTTATGTCAGTCGCTGTGTGTGTCCATGTACCATTAGTTGCTTGTTGCGAACTGAAAGGTGCTAATAAGTGTCTATGGAAAGACTTGCTTATTTGTTTTTTACTTCCGTCTGCTTGCTCCTCTAATACTTTTGTAGCTTTACGGACTTGAATATTCCATTTTTGGACTACTTCTATTTTATCATATTCTATCTGTTTAGTTAAATCGCCTTGTGCCATTCTTTACTCCTTATACTACGCAGTATGGTATATTACGTTAAAATATATTTCTGTATTAGAATCTATAGAATTAGCGGCATCTGATTGAAGGTCGCCATTATCTCCTAAAAATATTCTACATACTTGTTCACCTGCAAAAGTTGCCGCTACATAATTAGCCACATTTGACCCACTACCATGTACTACTACAGCTTGGGATGCTCTATCCGAATCTTCTGATTCAGCAACCACAGCAAAAGGTAAACTAATTTGTGCATATCCTACTGGACTACTAACAGCACTCATGGATAAGTCTGAAGATACTTGACATAAAGAACCTATTTTTCTATAACTTGCCGCATTGTTACTTGAATTAACTGTTATTGTTCCACTTGAAGAACAAGTTACAGTTGCGTCATAAGTACCCTCTTCGTAGTCATCCAATGTGTTTGCATCTGCACTTGTAGTTTGACTGTCGGCAAAGTTAATTCCTGTAATCGTATCTATTGAATTTGTTCCTATTTTTGATATTGCCATTAGTCTGCATCCTCTATGGTTAATTCACCAGCATCTACTTGTCGTTTGATTTCAATGTAGTGTGAATTAGAATTATCTATTGGTATAGCAGTATTTCTTCCATCTAACACACACATAATACACAGATTTGTTCCATTCTCTGCAAAGTATTTTGGGTTTTTAAATTCCATAATAATTTTTCCCTATATTAAATTTCAGCATCAAAAGTTACCATCTATTTCGGCATCAAAAGCTAAAACCATAGTATTTGCTCCTTGATGCACATCCAGTATATCACCAGAAGAATGACTACCACTTGCTCTTGTTAAAATAACATCGTTTAAATGTTCAGAACCAACAGTTGCTATAGTATCGCAATCAGCACCCCCTATATCAGCATTAAATTCTGAAACTGTAGGAGTGGTTCTCATTTCTGGGTTATGATGAATAACAAATCTTGCTCGTGTTGTTGTATCTGCAAGGGCTGTTGCATGCATCCTTGTACTAGCACCAACATCCATTGATTTATGATAACGATAGCATTTTTGAAGGTTTTCCATAAATGAAATATGCTCAAAAGGTGTAGCCACTTCGCCACATTCTAATTGTATTCCAGTTATATAGAA
>CEQV01007081.1_pt1 | contig 22008 bp, 15 predicted proteins | sample 530971 | NCBI WGS metagenome assembly CEQV01 (sample SAMEA2621173, study PRJEB7988) | marine metagenome | biome: marine biome (ENVO:00000447); feature: deep chlorophyll maximum layer (ENVO:xxxxxxxx); material: "saline water (ENVO:00002010), including plankton (ENVO:xxxxxxxx)" | depth 100 m
TAGACCTGATTCAGTAAGCACTCAATTAGTTGTATTAAGTAGAGGTGTTACAGATAACTCATCGAGTCAATATACGTTTGGTATTAATAGTCAACAAATAAGGTTTACAAAAGAAGGAGTAGATAATTTAGACAGCGGAACAAACGTTCTTGTAGCAGATAAATGGAATCATATAGCAGTTACAATAAGTAGCACAGATGGAGTTACATTTTACCACAATGGTGTAAATGTTGGAACTAACGCTAACACTACAAATTGTAATGCATCGTCTGGAGGATTTTATGTGGGAAGAAGATGGAATGGCGATTACGATTTTGACGGAGAAATTAAAGAAATAAAAATATTTGATTATGTAAAAAGTGCAGACCAAGTAGCTTCTCTTTACTCTAACACATATCCACAAACACCTGAGCATTATTGGAAATTTGACGAAGGTTCAGGAAATGCAGTTAATTCAGGAACGTCAGGAATTGGAGTATTATCTGAAGCAGGAAGTTGCGGAAGAGTAAACGGCACTCTTGACCTTGACGGAACACTTACGACTACAGCAACCACTTCTAAACTTTCAGCACCAAGAGGTTTATTAGAAGTACAAGGAGCTGTAACATTTGGAGCAGATACATTTATTCATAATAATGGGACAGTTTCGCCAACTAATTCAGCAACAACAGAGTTTCAATTTAGTAGCGACCACGCAGGTTCTGATAATCCACTTTATAATCTTGGCACAAATGCAACAGGGCAAATGAGATTTACTAAAGGATATACTGTAGAAAACCTACATTCTAATTTAGGAGGTAGTGGACAAAATTATTTGAATGCAGGAAGCACTTACAATTATGGAACAACCAGTAGTGCAGCAAGTTGCACGGCATTACTCAGGTCTGTAACAGGAACTGCAACAAATTATGCTAACATATATGGAGTTAGTTCATTATATCCTTTAGATTTGTCAGCTTGGGATGACACTCCACTTATTACTGAAGTAGCTCTTAAAAATGTAAATGTTACGGTAGATATTCCAGCAGGTAGATTTGCACCATCAGGCAGAATAGTTCGTTTAGATGGAGATTGTGAGTTTGATGACGTGTTAGTAGAAGATGGAACAACTTTAGATTTGAATGGACAGAGGGCTGAGTTTGGTGGTAACTTTAGTCTTACAGGAACTTTATCAGATACAGGCAACGCAGGTATAGCAATATTTAAAGGAACATATACTCGTTCTGGAACTAAAGCAGATTTAAACACGGGAACTGTGTTTATTGCTGAAGGTGCAGGTAGTTCAGATTATCACGACCCTGTTCCAGACAAATTCTTTGTTAATGCAGGTTCGGGAACAATCACACTTGGCAATCCATTAGAAGTTGCAGGTTCAGGAACGGCAGATGTTATTTTAGGTTCAGGAACTATAGATGCTAATAATCAAAACATAACAGGTAGAGATAATATAACAATCGCTACAGGCGGAATATATACAGCAGGAAGCAGTACACTTACCTGTGCAGGAGATTTTACTACCAGTGGTGGTCTTATTGGTAAGAGTGCTGTTACGTTTGATGGCACAGGCGATTATGTTACAGTTGCAGATTCTTCAGATATAGAAGTTGGAACTAATTTTACAGCAGAGGTTTGGTATAAATCAACATCGAATCCAGACGATTATGATAGGATAATTGAAAAAGGAAATAGTGGTGCAAGAGAATGGGCCATAACTTTTGATAATAGTGGTAAAGTAGGAGCTTGGATAAACAATGGTAGTTCTTTAATTTCAGTTGGAAATAACACAGTAGCTTCAAACGATAGTAAATGGCATCACGTAGCTTTGGTAAAAAGTGGCAATGATTTAAGTTTTTATCTTGATGGTAAATTAGATGGCACGGCTACTTTTTCAGGAACTCCTAATACAACAGGTAATACTTTGATTATAGGTGCAGAATATAGCACATCATCAAGCGATTATATTTATTTATTTACAGGTTCAATAGGTAGAGTATCCATTTGGAATGAAGCATTAACGGCAGGTCAAATTCGTAATATGTTATTTATGGATTTTACAACAATGGCTGCTGATAATTATGATGCAAGTAGTAATCCAAACGGATTTACAGATGGTAATGCAAAGATGTGGCTTGAGTTTAATGAAGGAACAGGAAGCACAGTAGCAGATTCCTCAGCACAATCCAATACAGGAACAATTACAGGAGCATCTTGGGCAGGAGCAGGAACATTTAATCCTAACACTTCTACTGTTGTAATGGCTAAGTCTGGAACTCAAACTATTGCATACACACACCTAGACAATGATTTTAGCAATCTAACAATAAACGCAAGTTCTACTACACAAATGTTATCTGTAGGTCAGAGTGGTAACAATGCGTTACAAGATATTAATAGAAGTTTTACAGTAAATGGAGTATTCAAATCACATCCAGATACTACAAGTGCTAGGGTAAGATTACGAAATCCAGCATATGCGTTTAGTGTAGATTCATCTGTAAAAGCAACAGCACTAGCAGATTTAGCTACATTAAAGTTTGACGGCAGCGGTACGTTTAATCTTCCAGAGTTTACTACAAAAATAATACAACCAACATCAAGCGGAACGATATTAGCATTAACAGGCCCACTCACAGTTACGGAAGAGTTGGACGTAGCAGACGGTACAACCATTAATACTAAAGGTCATAATTTAACTACAAAAGTAGTTGATTTAGTTTCTGGCGGAACTTTTAATATAGAAAAGAATTCATCTTTAATATTTTCAGATGTAAGTGGAGCTGGATTCGGCTCTTCAGACGGAGCGTTAAATTGTAAAGGCGCTGCAGCTGCGTCATTTGACGGTGCCGACGACAAGATGGAGGATACTTCAAACCCACTTCCAGGCTCTGGTCCCTTTACGTTCACTATGTTCTTTAGAACGTCTACAACTGGAATCAGGCAAGGATTGGTAGATTTTACGGCAAGTTCTGCTCGTGGAATGTTAGATGTTATGACAGACGATAAATTACTATTATATTTAGGTGGTAGTAATTATAGATATTGGGACGCTATAACATCGTATTTAGATGGAGATTGGCATCACATAGCAGTGTATGTTCCTGGATATGCTCAAGCAGATGTAGAAAATATAACTGTACATATAGATGGGAATCTAATTAATCCAAGCGCTACTGTTGCAAGTGGTGCTGCAGAGCAACCTACTATGGCAGACTTAAAGCTAGGGTGTGGATATAGTAGTGGTAATGCTTGGGATGGAGACCTTGCAGACGCACGCATATTTGAAAAGGCACTGACTGCTGATAACTTAACTACGTTGCGCTCGGTGAACCCAAATAAAGCTAATGCGACAAGTTATTCAGATGCTAATAATGATATAGGAGCAACTCACTGGTGGAAGTTAAATGAAAGCAATTTCCCAACCGATAATGCAGCAGATAGTGTAGGTAGTATTGCTCTATCAGTTACAGGAGCGGTATCAAATAGAATTACAGTGACAAGCGCAACTGGTGGTACGCCAACTAATTTCTGGGATATGGAAACTACTATGACAGTAACTTCTTCATATACTACTTGGTCCAAATACCACGATTTTATAATAGACAATGGAAGTTCAAATACAGTAACCATAGATAATTCTACATTTACAGAATGGAGGGAAGCTGGTCAAGCATTCTGGGCAGACAATCCAATTACTTGGGGAAGCTTTACTCATAATACGTGGACACACAGTGGTGCACCAAGTTCTGGATTAAGATTTGATACAGCATATGCCGCCTTCGATAATATTGATTTATCTGGTTGTAATTTTTCTTCTGGGACACCTTACGACATTAAAGGACACGGAGTTAAACTAGAATTTATTAATAGTAATTTTAATATTGATAATGTATCTAATAGTTCTGGTGGTTCGGTTATTAGTAAAGACCACAATGATACAGCTAATCTGTATGAGATAACTAGCGATGGTACAGTCACATATTCTGCAGTTACCAATGAGTTTGATGTTGATGCAGATGTAAAATTACGCAAAGGAATATTAACAATGGACGAAGATAATAAATCCTGTGACACGCTTAATGTTTTTGCTAATGGCACTATTAGAGTTACTGACGGCAATGATTTATACGTTCAGGGTGCTTTTGATAATGACGGCACTTGGGTTCAAACAGCAGGATACGATGGGGAAATACACGTAGGAGACTTTACGCCTTTCGATAGTGGAGACATAATTGATAATAGAGACTTTGTAGATACTGGATTCCACGACACATCACACTACTTGGAGATGGACTTATGAAGATAGGTGAATGGGTTAGAAAGTTACAGATACTTCCTGGAAGTAACAGGAGAAGAGTACACAATGGTATCAGAAATCAAATGAAAGCTGATGAAGATACGTTTGATGCTAAGTGGTGGGACACAGAAATAACAGAAAGTAAATGGAAAGAAATGCTAAAGGAGGCATTAAAATGAAATTGGATTTGGAAGAATTTATAGAATTAGGAAACGGAATGGTAAAGAAACCTAAGTACTCTGAAGATATAGAGTATGGAAAGGTTTATATAGATAGTGATACATCACTATATGTAATAGTACACGACAATGGCGATAGAACTATATGGCACGCTAGCGAAGGTATGAAATTTATACAGAGTAAGAAATAATGGCAGCAGACACAATATTAGTAAGGTTCAGAGATTTATCAAACATCACGACTGGTGTTTTGAGTGATAGTGATTTTACAGATAAGTCAGAAGCATTGGCAGTGCAAATGTACAATGAGATAATGGATACATCGGTAACTGTAACTTCACATACAACGGGAACATACCTTACAGATGAAGCTATATCTCAACTTGCTACGGCATTAGCGTATCAAAAAATACACAGAACTAAAATGTATAAAGATACTGGTATGTTAGAATATCACCGCTATATGCAGGCTGCATACGAAGTAATGCATATGCAAGACCCAACTAAGGTAGAATATGTAGAAGGTAGAGACTTATATATACCTAAACCAACGTCGGTAACAAGCAAGCCTTACACACATACTATATCAAGAGATAGCAGTGGTTCTTCAGCTAGCACAGTTGGGGGAGACTAATGACCATATCAATGGTTGAAAAGATAGAAGATGATATCAAAACTGCATTGAATGCAGAGAGTGGGTTTTTACAACCTAATTTTACATTCTTCAGCGCAGAAAACGACGATGATGAAGATGTAGATTTTGAGTACAACGTTCCAAATATTATATATGGCAACGAAACAACGCCCGTGGACTATTTTATGGATGGTACGCGGATGTTTAGTTCGGAGTTCGTATTTCAGGTTAACGTTAACGAATTTAATTCGATAGACGTTGGAGGAGACACCCTCACTAGAAAACGTCTGGTTAACTACACATTGGACAAACTCCAGAAAACATTGAACGATATGTCATTCAGTAACGCTGATGTTATTGAGTTCAATACTACTACAGGAGAAACGTCCGCAAAAGTTCCTATAGGAGAAGATGAATTCCTCTATAGGGGTGGTTTAGGTATGAGCGTTACGTACATAGATGCAACAGGATAGATAATATGGCAGAATACTTAGGACAGAGAACAAGAGTCGAATTTAATGGTCACGATGTATCACATTTAACAGGATGTACAATAGGTACAATGAATCCTGTATTTGATACGTTTCAATCATTAAAGGACCCATTTGACCACGACATAGAGATAACAGAAGAAGCTACAGGAACATTTGACTTTGTAGGTTCTGATAAGAGTGGTGACCAAAGGTTCAAAGAGATATTTAAACAAGTTACTGGGTTTGTAGATTTAGACTACACATCTACTCCTACTACAGATACACTTACAATGACAGATGAGGACTTCACCAATCCCGATACACAGGGTAGTTATACAGGTAGTAGATTCTTAACTTCATTTACGCAGATAGCTGATGGTGATGCTAATATTGTAATGGAAGCTGTTAATGAATCTGTCTGGTTCAAAATAGTAGCTATGGGAGAAACCATTGCCGGCCTAGCATTTCCATTTCAAACATCTGGTGGTACAAGTGCAGATATGGAAATAGACTTATATGTCAATAATAGTGGCAAGCCTCACGGCTCTACTAAAGCAAATAGTGGTTCTGCTGCAACAATATCAACAACATTAGCGCAATCCGATTTTGGTTCTGCACTTAGGTGGAAAGACCTAACCGTACCAGCTACTTGGACAAACTTAACGATAGGAGAGACCTATTGGGTTCGAATAAAATTTGACACCGAAACTGGTGTCGGTGTTGACCCAAAACTTAGAGTAAGAACAACTCTCCCACTAAGTAATAACGCATCAACGTTCAATGCCGACAGTACATCTGTACCTGCAAGTGCTACAGCAAATACAGAAGTAATACATTATATAAAATATAAAAGCACAGAAGGTTTAAACGTCGTAGTTTATGACTACGCAGATTTAGCCGAAACAACTGGAGTGAAGTATACCTTCAATAAAGTAAAACTAGATTCAGTCATTCCAAGTTTCGCAGACAAACAAGCGTCGAGGAGTAGTGTTAGCTGGAAATGCAACGATTATTCCTACGACACAATATGAGGTAAAAAAATATGGCAACTTTTCTAAAAGATGGCGTATATGTATATATAGCAAGAGAAAACGCACTCAGTGATGCATTCAGTGGCACCACTGGAAAGCACCTAAGTACATTAACAAAGACTGGAGTTCAAGCTTTAGGAGCAAGTACTGCAAACCAAGTATATCAACAGATAGAAGATGTTACAGGTGTTTCCATAGGTGGTTACGGATTAGAGTATGATACATTTCAAACTTTAGCCGATAACTTTGACCACGATATTGAAATCAAAGAGATGGGTAGTGGAAGCGTTGACTTTATCGTAAAGTCAGGCAATAACGTAAGTAATAACACCTTAGACCACTTAGAACTAAAAGCAATAGCAAAGGACTTTCCTAACGGATATAACGAAGTCGGTAGTAATATAGCAGGATTCGATACATCAATCGATACAAAAACTACTGTAGGAACCGATGACCGTGGCTATGCTATTTTAGTAAGACAGGTATATGGTAGTGATAATCTTTACTGGTGTTTCCACAACTGTAAAATATCTTGCTCCATTAGTTTTGCAAACCGACAAGCAACCCGAGGTTCAATGTCTTGGGAAGATGCACGGTATGTCACATTCGATACTGATTCAACTGCATTAGTAGTTGGAACACATCACCACAGTGACGCAAAAGCTAAAGGATTCCATACGTCAACTGAATAGATTTACGTACGTAACCGCATATGCAAACACCTTAGTGTAAACTAAGACAAAAATAAGAGGAAAAGGAAATGGGAAAATTATTAGAAAAATACACAAAACCAGATACAACAGTTGAATTACAACTACCCCTATCGGGGGACGTATTAAAATTTAAACGTCCAAGTATCGGAGAGATAAAACAATTAACAGAATTTTCAACTTCGTTAGAAGGAAACCCTGACGCAGACGTTCGTATCTGCGCCAAAGTTCTCAAAATGCTCTGCTTAGAATTTGCAGAGGAATCTGAGAAAGCATTACAAGAAGACTTAGCTAGTTTAGAAGCTCCTGATAGAGCAGCTATTCTACCATTCTATTTTGAATTATTGGGTATTAACAGAGATGAAATCTGGAAAACTATCTCTCAAAATTTAGAGACGACGACCAAGAACTAGCCTTATTAAACATCGCAAAAGAATGGTCGTTGCCGGTCGTTAGCGAGCCCTGGTTTAACTTACCGATAGTAACGGAATGGACCTGGGATAAGGCGGACGGAACAATCGCAGCCACTAGTATAGAGCAGAGAAAGGTACAGATTAGAGATATACCCTCGGTTTTTAACTTACCACCTGAGGTGTTGATATCTATGAATGCATTCGATGCATATGTCGCTGAGGAAAAACAGAGACAAATAGAAGAGGCTCAAGCAAACGCAAAAAGATGACAGTAGAAGAAGAACTAGCCAGGAAAACGCTTGCTCTAGACGGTGCAGTCAGAGGTAGATTTGATGGTAAATTTGCTTCAAGTGCCGAAATACAAAGACAAATTGGGAGCATACCTAGAGTAGAGTATGTCGAATCTTCCACTGTTAGAAGAAATCTCAGACAAATTAGTGCAAAAACTGGTAGAGACGCTGTCAATTCTTTGTTTAAAAACGAATTAAGCAAGCAAGGTAAGGCATTTGGAAACTTTGTTAATAATTTACCAAAAGGAACTCTAGATAATTTAACAAACTTGCCTGGAAGAGTTGCTTTAAATACTATAGAAGCTAATAATTCTGTAGGTAAGTTAGAAGCTAAAAAGAAATACATAGAATTAACAATGAACTATGTAAATCAACACGCTGGCGGAATCATTGGAGATGCAATCAAAGAAGAATATTTCCAAGCTGGTAGAATGAATTGGGAACCTTTGAATCCAGAAACCATAAAAAGAAAGGTAGCTAGAAACAAAAAATTTGGTGGTAGATATCCACGACCACATATTCCATTGTTTGGTACTACATATACAGCTGGTTTACCAGACAATTGGTTACTTTACACATACAAATTAAATGATTTTCCAAAAAGAAGTCCATCTGCATTACCGCATTATGGGATAAGTACATATATGGTAGCACCTGGACAATCAGCTACAGCCGGCGTGCAAAGTAGCTCTGGATTTTTTTCCCAGCCTTACAAAATGAAACTCCAAGGAAAGGAAACCGGCAAGACTGCATACCCACCTGAAATGAGAGGCGCCGCTTTGATGGACGTAGTGGCCCATTTAGCCCCTGTAGCTATGGTTACTAAGCCCTATGCAGGCAGAGGATATCAAGCAGCTTTAAAGGCCGCTGCTGCCAATCCTGATACAGCAAGAAGCGCCAATATGAAAATAGATGGAATTATACAACCATTCTACATTACACCTTATGTTTTCTTTCACGAGACTGGTACAAGTACAATGCCCAAGAGAAGTTTCATAGAGCGTGGGCTAGCAGTTGGTATGGGTAGAGTAGAACAATTAATACACGTATATATTGAAGAAGGAGCTAAAGCATTTAGAAAAGCTTACGCTGAAACAAACTTCGAAGGAATACGTGACTTAGATGAAATACAGGCATATTATAGAGCTGAGTCAGATAGAGCCGGAGATGCTGCACGTTTAGCTAAAATAAAGGGAAAAGCAGGTACACGTAAAGAACCAAGAACTTCTCTCATTGACCATCAATTTGATAATGTGTTAGTTAAACACAAGCAGATAAAGGGTATTATTAGACGACTTTTTGGTAATCACTTAGTATGGTGGTTTGTTCCACCAAGTAAATACTGGCACTACATCGGTATGGCTTCTGACATTAGAGGTTTACTCTTTGGTCAAAAAAATATGGGTACAGCTAAAGCATACGTACAAGCTATGACTGTAGGTCTTGCTGGTGCACGTATGGGTTCACCAGTTCCATTTACACGTAAAGCAAGAAGACGTAAATTCCGTAAAGGTTTATATACTAGGGCTGGTTATCACAGAGCAACGGTGGGTGGTAGTTAATGGCAAACACAATTGACTACATAGTAAGAACTGGACAGGCTCAGGCCTCATTAACGCAATTACAAAACAGAATGATGTTGACATCTAGTGCAATATCATCTGGAGCAAGAATAGCAGATACTGCACTTATGGCAGTGTCAGCCTCTTTTATCGCAATGGGAGCTGGTGCCTTTGTAGCATATAATGCAGTTAAACAATTCCAAGAATCTCTTATGACTGTACGTGCTTTAGGTGGAATTACCGAAGCACAGATGTTTCAACTAGCTGATTCTATTAACGAAGTTGCTATGCAGTTTGGTGTATCTGGTGAAGAGATAGCCGAAGGTGCGGTTATGTTATCTAAAGCTGGTTTAACGGTAGACCAGATAAATGAATCTATTGGAGCAATGACTGCTCTATCTAAGGCAAACGGAATTGCCTTTGAAGAAGCTGCACGTATGACTGTATTCGCTGTTAATACGTTCGGCAAAGAGTTTAGCGAAGCCACTGACTTAATGGATGCTATGCAGGTAGCAACACAAGAATCTATTTTAGATATAGGTGACTTGCAGAAAGCATTCGCATTTGCAGGTTCTACTGCAGTTATGTCGGGCGTAAGTTTCGAGCAGTTAGTATCTATAATGGCAGTTCTATCTAACCGTGCGTTAGAGGCTGGTATCAGTGCACGTTCTGTAAACAAGATGTTCTTGGATATGATAATGAACACTGACGAACTTCAAGAGTTTATGAACAATATGGGTATGACTTTCCAAATCATACGTGATGGTAAGTTAGATATTGACGCACTTATGCAAGCATTTGCTGGTGAACAACTAACGTTGGAGATGCTTCAGCAAGCTTCAGACGTGTTTACTGTACGTGCGTTACGTTCGTTTGGTTTGTTACTAGGTGCTGCAGATGAATATAATACTATGCTCGCCAGCGTAACTAACTCACAAGGAGCATTACAAGAAGTTGTAGCAATACAGATGCAATCGTTTACGGCAATGTTCGCCAAGTTGCGTCAAGAGTTATTAGCTCCATTACGTTCGCCTGAAGTCATAGAACAAGTTGGTATAATGGTTGACAGATTTATTGTAATGTTTCAAGCATTAAAACCAGATTTACTTAACTCAGTTATAACTGGATTAGTAGGTTTTAGTGATATAATTACATCAGATACATTTTTAGCTGCGCTTTCATTTATGGGAGATGCATTATTTACAATTTTCCAAGCATTTAAATTTATTGGGGACTTGGCTAGTAGTCCAGCTGGATATCTGTTGGGAATTGCAGTGGCATTTAAGTTAGCTCAAATAGCTATGATTCCATTACTTATGACAACACAGTCATATAATTTTACATTACAACAACAAAAAGAGAGGTATGTTGATTTACAGGTGGCTAAACTACAAGCCAAAACAGCGACCGAGAAAGAAGTTATTTCTCAAAATCTTCTATTTTTATCTACTCAAAGAGTTACTACAGCAATGAGTGCATTATTAGGTGCAATGGGTTCTATGCTTGCAATGGGTATGATATTAGGTTCTACAGATAATCCGGTAATTGCATTCTTTTTATTGTTAACTACTGTTGTGCAAACTGCTAGTACAGCAATGATGGTTTTTAATGCATTACAGGCGGCAAAAATGGGAGGTCCCAGCGCTCCCGCAATATTTGCCGGACTATTAGGATTACAATTAGCTACAGCTGGAGCTTTTTATGCATCTAGACAAGCTCAAAAGGCTGAAATAGAAAGTCAATATGGAGTTTTTGATAATGGTGGTATGATAGCTGGTAGTAGACACCAGTTGGTTTATGTGGAACCAGGCGAAACAATAGTGCCAAAGACACAGAATATGTTAGGAGGAGGAATGACAGTAAACGTAGGAGATGTATACGCTCAGGATGGAACGGATTTCGCTAATAAATTAGCAGACGCATTACCATATGCATTAAGAAGGGTAAGCGATAGAGGAGGTATTTAATGGTATTAACACAAGGTGGACAAGTCGCAGGTGGCGGAATAACTCCAAATCGACCAACTGTAGATATAAGTAAACAGTTTAGTATTTATACACCAGCTACTGAGGGACAGATTATTTTAAATTCAGAGGGAAAAGGTAATCCAGGAACTGCTCCTGGTGGATTAAGAAAAACATCTAGAGTTTACTATAGAAAAGTAGACTTAACAGATGGAGCAGAATTAAAATCATCATTTGGAGATGTTAATGTCGGAAATAGTGCTAGTGCTACTATACAGGGAGGTCCATTTAAATCTATTTTTTATTCTAATTATACATTACCAAGTAAACCTAAATACGGTGATGCTAAATTAGTCGGGTTACATTATGGGGTACCAGTTACAAACGTTACAAGAAAAACGTTAAGCTCTGTACCTAACTTTAATGTATGGAAAGGAAAACAAACATCTTTTACAGATGGTTCTTGTACTGTAGATAATACGCCAGTGGCCGCATTTATGTCGCACATTGATGTTGCACCAAACGTATATGAAGGATTTGATGGTGGTTCTGCGGGTGCTACTGGCGTTACTAGGAGAATTGGAAACAGAGTTGTATCACATATGGATGAATATCTTCCAGCTGATTGGGCTTGGCGTAACATACAAACTGGAACCAAACAGGGGTTAGACAGCTATGAAGACTTTTTAGATAGATATTGCGTAAAAGCTGAGGGTGTTATATCTGGATTTGCTTGTCCTGTTCGTCAGACTGCTTTTTCTCTCTTAAGTACACTAGGTACTGTAGTTAATCCATTTAGATGGGGAGATATAGGAGATGGCGTTACTACGACATATGAACCTACACGAGGAAAAGCAAATATGGATTTAATAGAACCAGTCTGGGATACAATTGCAGTTAAAAATGCAGGATATCCATTGACTGAATTTGTAGAAGTAGTTTCTGAAGATGTAACAACGACGTCGGATGTCAATAGTAACAATAGTTTGTTTCACATTTATTCCAACAATATTAACGCTGCTAGCGCTGATGATGCACCAATATACGAGGCATCTGTAAAGTATTCAGGAGAAAAAGTATTAACTGGAGCATATTCTGCAAAAATGAGGACATATTGGTCAAATAGTACTGTTTCTATAGGTACTATGCCTGATATTAAAGATAGTGGAGCTACAGACAGACAAGAAGTTATAATGCAGTATGGGCCAATGCCTTGTCCTACTGTACTAGATATGGAAGCAAGTACACATAATGAAACTGCGTATAGAATAGGATTTGATTTGTACATCGATAAATTAGCGGCAGCTTGGTCTGGAGGTAGTGGTGTAGACGAAGATAGATTAACTAGAGGTTTTGTAGTTACAATTTCTGATAAACAATATACTAGATTAGATGGAACTTTATATGATTGGATAAAAGCTGAAGATGACGATTCAGAAGAATTTGCGTATTTTGCTATTCTTAATTCATCTCAAGATTCATCTAATGCTGCGGATGCTGACCACTCTGTATACTTAATAGGAAGCAATCAGTACCATTTAGCAGATGGTGGAGGCAATTCTAATTTTGACGAAGATGCTACTAATAAAATGATTAGAGTAAAATCGGGAGTTGACCCATTCTCTACAGCAGGAATAGACCACACAGAATCTGCAGGTATACCTACTGGACAATGGCTACATTTTGATATATCTACAGTTCCATTTTTATATGGTTACAGGTTAAGAGTTACAACTCCAACTCCAGATGGTAGTGAAAATGTATTATCTGCATTTCAATTGAGAACTACAGATAATAGTCGCCAATCAGAAGTTACAAATTGGACTCCATATATACAGTTTTGGTTAGTTAATTATCCATCTGACCACGGTAATGATAATGCATTTTCTGCAGCTCAAGATACAGAAAGCGTTGTATATTTAGATAATTTTAAAATTACAAACGCTAATTACACATTAGAAAATGCAACTATATGTGAAGAAAACATTGGACACAAAAGTAAATTAACTTTTGGTGCAAACACAGCAAGAGATGAAAGTAATGGAACGCACGATTCTGCTAGAATATTATCTTTAGGATTTCAAGAAGTAGATGATTTTCCAGATGGTACATTAAAAAACTTAATGTTTAGTTCTTATTCTACTACAAATATAAATGATGTCTCAGAACTGCCAGCATCTAATACTAAATTTGCCTTTAGTGCATTTAGCACTGCTAATGCAGGTCACTTAAAAATGGGATGGCCAATGGGACACGATTCAAATGGTCAAAGTACAAATGATGCAATTTACGCATTTACTGATGGTACATCTCCAAATATTGGTTTGACTGATGGAGGAACAATAGGTAGCTTAGCACCAGATGGAGGCACGGGCACAGAAGTAGCTTGGAATGGCGTTAGCGGACTTCAAGGATTTAGTCAAAAAGGATTACTTCAAGTTTCGTTTGATGATGCAAACTATGCTAATTTTACAAAAACTAGAAGAGAAAATCATTTTGTTAAAGCTAGAGTTTTAAAAATAATAGAATCATCTTCTAATGGCGGTAAATTTTTAATTGATAATCCTGAAATATTTAGATTGCCTTCTTTAGAGAATAATTTATATCCAACGACTTATAGATTATATATACACAATTCAGATTATGCTACAGATGGAGACCCAAATACAGGATTAAGAGACGTATTTTTAAAGAGTATAGAAGGAAATATAGTTGAATTAACTGGAAATGTATTACAAGATGCAGGAGGTACAGATTTAGCAATAACTGATAATATATCTACTCTATGTATTTCTCCAGTTATGTATTGGTTATGTATGTATTATAATTGGAATGATGGCACAGATAACTTACCAGATAGATATTACAATTCAGTGCATAATGTAAATAGCGGAGTTGCTGCAGGTATTAGCGCAGGCAACTATGGAGCTACTTGGAACGAACATAAATTTACTGATGCTTCAACTTACGACAATGGATGGTCGTGGGGAAAATCAGAAAGCTCTAATTTAGTAATATCGACTGACTATGGATTTGGAGCATATGATTCTGAAACTAAAATGGGAGGATACTGTGGTAAATTTAATCCTTCTACAGCAAGCCCAACGGGTTCTGCAACGACTGGAACTAGATATAATTTAGTTGATGTAAGTGGATTAGTTACAGTGGATGATGCTCAACCAGAATCTACAATCGCACTTGCTATAACACCAGAAGAAGATTTATTAGAACACACAGTAACAATAGATACTGACGAAGCTTCAGCAGGACAGAGACCATTTATCTTAGCAGGTTTTATGGATAATGTAGCTCCTGCACCACAATTGTCAGTAAGTCCTTACGAAAATGACCCAACTAAATACCAATTTGATTGGTCGGCGTCAGGAAAAGATTATTGGTACGGATTTATTATAATAGACAAAGAACCTATATTAAATAAATATCACAAAGTTGGTATGCATATACCTAACTTTTTTACATTAGCTAATTACGATGGTAACGTAGATTATGCTTCTGGTACAAGTTCTGGACTAAAATATTATAATTACCCAGAAAATAATACGTATGATTTAGAATTAGATAGTACATTTAGTGTCGATTTTGAAGGAATATGTGGGTTGACTCCTAAATTTGATGGTGATGCGTACATTAGAGCAGATGCAGACCATATGGAAATAGAAGACCCTGGAAGTCCATCACCACCTACGACTAATGCTACCTTTATGGCACACGTTCGCATATCTGAATTACCAAGTTCGGGTACTGACGAGATAGTAACAATATCTGATAACTCAGGTAATGTAGCGTTTGAATTAGAAATAGGAACGACTGGTATACTTACAGCCACAGTTGCACCTGGAAGTGGTACAGCTGTAGCACTAACGTCCACCAAACAACTCATAGCAGATAACGAAAGTCCTACGTCCGTGATTGTAACTCTAGATACTGAGATAGATTCTGGAAATGTAAAATTATTTATAGATGGTAGACTAGAAGACCAGAGTGGATTACGAACTGCGGCCGGAAGTGCAGACAATTGGAAAACTGGAGAAAGTTTAGATGACCCATCTAATGGTTACGTTTATTTAGGAAACAACGATAGTAATGATGGGTTTCACGGAACTATTGAAGAATTCGTTGTGTCTCATAGAACTTTTTATCCAGTTGTAGTAAGCGACGGTAGTTTTGTTTTAGATAAAGCATTAAAAGATTTAATTGCAGACTCAAGTGGAGTTTCGCAATCATATAGTGCTCGATTATTTTTGTGTGATTACCATAATATTTCTGGTAAGACAGCTAGTGAAATATCTATGTCTGCTCCAGTATCTATGAGAAAAACAGCATTTAGAGTGAGAGGTGACTAATGCCAGCAGACCCAACAGATTACGTAATAAGAGTATATACAACTAAAGCGTTAGCAGAAGCAGGTGCAGATAATCAAGCAATTGATGTTGATGCATTAAATACAGGAAAAATAGCAGGTTACCAAGATGACCAATATTATAAACAATATGAAACATATTTTTATAGAATTGATTTTAATGAACCCGCCATAGGTGTGGTAATTGACTGGGATGATGGTGAAGATAACTCACCTGAGAAAGCAAATAGACAAAGAGTTATATTTGAAACTCCAAGATTACATACTGTATTAGAGCATATTTACACAAAAGCAGGAAGATTTTTTCCTTTGATAAAAGCAATAAGCCCATTTGGTTATGAATCAAAATGGTATACTACATCTAATGCTAACAACGATTATAGTGCATTAGAATCAACTAGTCTTTCTGCTGGGCAAAATAATGGCTCTGTAGTTAGCGTAGATTCTACAACAGGTAATTTAAGAATACCATACTTCGCTCCAACTATATTTCCACCAAAGGCAATATTAAAGACAGATAGAAAAACAATAATGTCTGGTATAGAGGGAGATAGTTTCTACGGCGCTGCTGGAGGAGCTGATACGGTATTACCTAACGAGGTTTACGCGTGGCACTCTGCAGAATCATTGACATATCCATCTTCCGCGCTAAATGATGACGTGGAAGTCAAAGTTAAATATATGTCTACAGATGGGTATATAATAGAAGAGACCATAGACACTAAATTTAGTGGTTATACAAAAGCCTTATCGAACCCAGTAAAGAAAATACTTAAAGCTGAATTAGTAAAAATGGCAACCTCAGGTAGTACTACTGCATTAGGACCAGGTGAAAGAGTATATCTTAGAGTTCCTAAGTATGGTGCAACTACTACTTTAATGGGGAATGCAGCTGGTGCCCACGGAACTAATCCTATAACAGAAACAATAGCCGGTTCTAGTGGACAATTAGATGGACACATAGGAAACCCAGGCTCATATTGTATTACATTAAGGCGTGGTCAATTAGCAGAAGCGCTTGATGATAGCGAAACAGATATTGATGTTGATGATGGTACATTATTTGTCGCTACTGATAGAATATTAATAGACGCTGAAGTTATGACAGTAACTAACGTATCTACTAATACTTTGACCGTAACAAGAGAAACTGAAAATACTACAGCGGCCACACACGCTGATGATTCTTCGGTGTTTATATTATCACGAGGTAGTTTTAGTACGGCTTTTCTAGGAGCACACTTATGGTCAAACAATGGAGTTGTTTCTGCCTTTGGAACCGCTCCAAAAGTAGTTACTACTGGATTTTCAACTGCAAGTAGAAATAGATTTGCAACAGCATATGGTTATCAAAGTATGACTAATGCTACAGCTAGTAACGATGGAGGTAAATTTAAGTTTACGCTCGCATCTGGTACACATCCATTTAGAGCTGGTTCGGTAATTAGAATTTCAGTGAACGCTTCTGCTGTAGATGGTGCTGCAGTGGTAACAGCGGTAGCTGGCGCAACTGCATTTACTATTAATAAAGCTTGGGTGAATAATAATATAGATGGAGCTGACAACGTAGTCAGCGAATCTGCAGCTTTTGCGGCACTAGCAGATGGGTTTGGATTAGAAAATACCGTAGGTGTAGCTACAGCAGCTTCTCCAAATAGATTAGCCACGTGGTTCGTGCCTGACTTTGACGAAGATACGTGCATTACGAACGTAAGTCAAGGATGGCCTATACAAGAATATCAGGATTCTGCTTTCAGAACACAATATGATGCAAGTGAGTCTCGCACACGTTCGCCAAACCTTACCATACCAGAAAGTAATAGTAATTTATTTTTAGATGCGTCTAAAGGGTTTTCACAATCTACTACCGATTTAGATAATGCTACAGATAGGATAACTGCAAATAGTGTTAATAAATATATAGGTCAGTTAAGATATACACAGTGTCCTTTTAGTACGTACGCAAACCCGTGGAATAAAACACGCTCGTACTTAGATGGTAATTTAGCTGCTACAGCGGACGGTCAAGATGGATTAGCAACTAATAGATTTTATGATGATTATAAATTACTTAGGTTACAAGTTAAAGATGACCGCACAGGTGCTACAGATGCAGGTACAGGAAGTGGACCATTTTCACAATTAGAAAACTTTACTGATTACTCTCAAGCTACGAACGCAACTAAGAATTTATTTGATGAATTAGATTATGTAAATTTATTACAATTTAGTAGTAATTCTGGTACATCGTGGGCATCGAAAGAAGGATTCAATGATGATACTAGTGATGATGCTAGTGGCACATATCCATTATTCGGTAACTTCCCTGGCTTTACATTAGTGGCAGGAGCTCACAGTGGAGGAGCTAAAAACTTTATTTTAGTTACAAAAGAATTAGAAAAGTTTGATAGAATATATTTTAGTATGGCTAATAGGTTTGGTCAAGGGCAAGACCAACATACGTCAGGAGATGATAGAGCTCAAGGTGGTAAAGTTAAATTAACAGTTTATTATCCGGCAAGAGATAATGAGTTAGCTCAAATACACTGGAAACCACTAGAGTTTATAGATAAAACTACTGCTGGAATAGAGGATAGTTCTTTATATGTTTCAGGTCCAATAGTGTTTGATGCTCCTGGAGATTGGGAGAAAACTAAAACTAGTAGCATAACTTGGCCTGATTTTGTAGGAAGTAATGCTAATTGGACTGTTGATTCATATGGTTTACTTATAGGCATTGCTTGGGAAGCTACAGTGAGCTCTACCTTTGAAACCAACTCACCTGCTATAAATTATTTGTATCCCTACGATAATAGACACTCGCAATTGATAAAAGTTAACGACCCAATGCACGTAGATATATCTGACATAACAGTTACACAATCATTAAGTTTTACACGTAATGGTAAGTACGTACAGATAGATGATAGGTTCGGTAGAAGTGAACTAAGAAAGATAGGAGCGTCTGGAGGACGTATACGAATAGGAGGTGTAGCATTCGGAGATTACAGTACATCTACAACTGGTGGATATACTTCTTTAAAAAAAATGCAGAAGTTTCAAAAAGAAGGAACCCCTCTCTTTTATGATTTACAAAGACCTAACGGTACATATATGAGATTCTTTGGTAAAGCTGTGTCTTTAGCTGAAGATGTTCCTACAAAACGTATGTCAAACAAATGGTCAATTGACTTTATAGTCACCCACGTTCTCGAATATGATTCGTCTGGAAATATAACTTCAGATGGTATGGTATCGCTCGGAGGTAATATAGATGACAAACCAAAATATCTATAGTGTCCCTAAGATTGTTTTAAATGGTCATATACTAAATAATGTAATGAATATCAGTTACAACAACCCAGGTAATAATCAGCTATCGTCTGTTAATTTTACTATACAGGACCCCGATTATATAAATTATAGGCTACTAAATAAAGAAGTAGAATTTTTTGTAAATGAAGGCGGTGGAGAATCGTCATCAATTTTTTTAGGTTTTATAAGAGACGTTAAACCATCTGATACAGCAGTACAGGTAACTGCATACGATTGTCGCACATTTATATCTGGTAGAGAATCATTACCTATTGTTATGACAGATAAGAATAATTATGATGGATACACCGCAGTTCAATTTTTAGCCGATGTAATCAAAGAAACAGGAGTTGATATTTCTTTAGATATGTTAAGTGAAACACAACCACCTATACCAATGGCCGGTTTAAGAAGCGTAAATGAAACAGCATACTCAGTATTTACAAATCTTTTATCAAGAATATCCGACGATAGTGACCCCCGGGACCCCCTAAATTATATTGTAGACGTTGTAGGTAAAAGTATAGTTGTTACCAAAAAAAGAGTAAAGGGTGGTACTGGGATTAGGTTTAGTAGAAACGATGGTATAATTAGTATGCAAGTAAATAGACGAGCACCAATCACAAAGGCAACTGTCTACGGTGATAATAACTCGTCAGGTACATTCGAGATAGGAAACTCTCCTACAGGTTCTATTGGGACATCTATAACAGATACTCGATTTAAAAATAATGCAGAATGTACAGAGGCGGCTATACGATTAGTTATGGCCGAAAGAAATGAAATAGATGAAATAGAGATACAAGTGTCTAAAGGATATGATTTAGGTTTAAACAACGTTGTTTACTTAGATGTTGATGATATGGACGTTCGTGGAGAACATAGAATATCATCTAAAAGAATACAAGTATCGGATGATGGCATATCATACGTACTTGGTTTAGATAAGCTTGGTCCAAGAACATCTGATTATATATTAAAAGGAGGATAGGAAATGGCACACGGAATACCAAATGAGGAATGGACAGAAAAGATTAAAGATGTAGGCTTAAAAAGCTCTGCAAAGATACACAAAGGAGACCCCTTCAAAGGAGTTATTATGAGCGGAAGTACATCTAAAGGGACTGACTCGGTTCGCCAACGTTCGTTTAGAAGCGATATGTTTGGATATACTCCCGATGAATGGGAGATATGTTTAGATATGGTGAATCTTAGAAAGAATGGTCACACATACGGACAGATAGCAAAGTATCTGAACGATAAAAGCATAACTACCAAGGTAGGTAGACAGTGGAATTATTTCACTGCGCGGTTCGTGACGCTTCGGACAGTTCAAGCCCTAACATTGAAAGATAACGAGTCAAAGTATACCGAAGTTCTTGGTATAGAATAGACCAACCAAGCTTTGCTGCACGTTCTTGTAGCATAGGCTCTAAGAATGTATCTGGAAGTGGGAATATGTATCTAATACTTTTTTCTTGCTTCCACCATTCTAAACTATCTACCCAGTTACAGGTCCAATTGATGTGATACATTGTCAACTTGACATTGCTTAAATCCTTCCAACCTGAATACTGCCACAACCACTCAGCGATTTCTTTTGGTTGCATACGTTCCCATATGTGCATATAGGTAATTAGTGGCCATTTAAGACAGTGGTCAACGTGGTCGCAATCAACTACACGTTTAAAAATCGTAGGCATTCGTTGGTATATTTTATTATCAGCGGCAACCTTTTTGTTATCTGGGTCCAAGTCTGGGAGTTCTTCTAGAAGTACACCTATATTATTTGTAGACGTTGTATATTCATATATAACATATTCATCATTATATTGAACTTCTGGGAATGTATCAAACATTATAGGGGGAACATCTAAGTTCATTCTTTTCTTTACTGTCTTAAAATCATCTTCGTACTTGTACGGAACGGAGAACATATTTGAACCTAAGTGTTTACAAAATGAACGAACCATCCTTTTCTTTGTGTACATTGCACAATCTATCCCAGGTGTTGCGTCGAATCTAATTCTTTTACGTACTTCTGGTGTTGTTATCTTGTACAAAGTGTATGCTAGGTCACGCATATTCTTGAGAGCCGTATGTTCTTCTACGTTCTCATCGAACTTTAGTTTAAATATAAGCTGTACGCCTTTGCTTCCAGATGCTTTTAGAATCGGGACTACGTGCAGATAGTTTTTTATAGTGTCGTGTAGACCACGCGCAGCTAGGAAAACGTTTCTGTCAAATTTCTTTGTGTCAATATCTAAAACAAATAGAAATGCATTCTCATCTTTGTATTTTATAGAACGTAACCAGCTTCCTTCATCAGGTTTTGGTTTTATGTCATTACTAAAAAAGAATCCATTACCATCTTGTTTTGGTACTACGTATCTCATTTCATCTGCGCCTTCACAGAATGTGAGATTTATTTCACTAATACTAGTCATCTTTACCTACTTGTTACAATTACAGCACTTCCAACTTCCATCGTATCTTACAAGGATGCAGCGCTTCCAGCAGTGGATGCATTCGGTTTGGTATTTTATCATTTATATATCGCATTTGTCACCACTACAGGCTAATTCTTTGGCACCTTCTGTGTTATCTTCGGTTTCATACTTACTGAGTTGACTATAATCGATAGTCGTATTGTATCCGTAAGCCATATATTCTTCCTTTGTTATCTCTTTGTAGGGGGCTAGTTTATACTGCCCACCATCATAAGGAAGGAAAGATACACCATTAATAATATCCCAATTTTG
>CEQV01015909.1_pt1 | contig 21860 bp, 14 predicted proteins | sample 530971 | NCBI WGS metagenome assembly CEQV01 (sample SAMEA2621173, study PRJEB7988) | marine metagenome | biome: marine biome (ENVO:00000447); feature: deep chlorophyll maximum layer (ENVO:xxxxxxxx); material: "saline water (ENVO:00002010), including plankton (ENVO:xxxxxxxx)" | depth 100 m
TCCACCCTACTTAACAGCCAATGTCTCGAGAGTAGGAGGACAAAATGGCAGTACATAAGATTGATGGCGTTAATGGCGTCGTAAATTACCCCAAGAAGTTTGTGACCCTTTGGGCGGATGGTGCAATCACTAAGGGTGACGTTGTTTGCTTTTCTTCGTCAACAACGTATGGGATCGGTCTAAGCGTTACCATCACTGATGGTTCAGTTGCAATCGCTGACGATTCACAGCGCGCAGTTGGCATTGCAGTAGAGACTGTCACTACTGGTAAGCCTGTAAAGGTTCAGGTCGCTGGATACAACAATATGTCCACGGCTGCTGCAAATATCGACATCTGGGATCCGGTCGGGCACGACACTGGTGTCGATGGTCGCATTCAGACGATCGGCGGTACTGCTGATGGTACAGTTGCTTTTACCACAAAAGTAAAGCCGATTGGTATTTGTATTGACGCCTTTACTTCTGGTAACGCTGACGGCGCGATCATGATCTATGATCACGGCATGTTCGGTTGATATAAGAATCGCTACCGGACCTCGGTCCATTCTCGGCTGCTGGGGTATACTACTTCAGCAGCCGTTTTCTTTTTTAGGGGTCAACAATGAATCTCAAAGAGATTGTACAAGAGATCAACTCAGCGCTCGATTACAACCCCGATATCAAGGCCTATACGGACCAAGTCGTTCGGGTCGTTAATCGCCATTACCTGCAGGTTTCAGGTCAGTATCCCTGGAAGTTCATGCAGAAGACTGAAGATATCATTCTTCGCCCCGATATTTCTGGGTCTGCAGATAACAGACTTCAAGTTTTTGTTGGTAGTCGTGGTGAAACAGACATTCCAAGTGTTTCACGAAGGTTAAAATTTAAAGGTGATTCACAAGCTGTTGTGACCACAGAAATGGAAGGCCAGCACTTGGTATTAGATCTTCAAACTCGTGAAAACGCTGCTGCATCTACGCCATCAGCTAGTTCCTATAAAACAACCCCTCAGGGTGCTGGAGGATTTGGGCAAGACTTTCTTATTACTAGAGCGGTAATTGGAAGGTGGGATCCAAGCGGGCCGAGTGGATCTATTCCTGGCCTAGAGACAGCCAAGAACTATGTATCCTCCGGTACGGATGACGGAGGAACACCATTGGGCATTGGAGGAACTGGCAGTGAACACGAGCACATGAGTGTTGCTACCGTTACTTCCGGTAAGACAAATCCTTCGCCATATTATATTGATACAACAAACTCGTATATCGTTATTGAATCAGAGATGTCTGAAGACTTGTTTGCTGCAGTCAATGATGCAGATGTCGCCGCTGGAACGAGATCTGTAGACGATAAAACCATCACGACAGATTGGAAAATAGAGTTCAGGCGTTTTCCGCTACCGAAAGACTGTGCAGAAGTTCTATCTTTTATGGATCGAGGCGCGAGCGTGCCCGCTCACAGCGTTGTTGGTGGTACTTCAACCACAACCAAGAAAACATCTCCAGACAAAGGTCGCTTAGTCTTTATAGACTCAAAGAAAGAAGAGTATCTATTTTTAGATAGAGATTCTTCTGGAGACCCAATGGTGGCAGTTGAAGATGAATGGATGCATCTTGAGGCCCCCTCTGTTGCCCCACTACTGCAGATAGACGACAGTATCAAAGGAATGTTTAGCACAGGGCAAACATATCAATACTGCTATACGTTCTTGTATGCTGGAGGAGAGTCTCCACCGTCGCCAGTTGCAGAGATAGCTGGGCAGTCTGGATACGCAATCAGGGTCTATGGTTTAGAAGACACATCATCTTCGTATGGTAAAGATGGTGAAACTGGCAGAATAAAGAGGCTTTATAGAAGGCTGGCTCCAGACCCAAAAAAGAAAAACGGAGCAAATGTAAACACAGGCTCTGGCCCCTGGTTGCACGTTGTGGACCTAACTGAGGTTGGCGGAACTAGTCGTGTAGAGAGTCAGGAATATGGTGTAGATAGTAAGAGCGCTAAAGTTAAAAACGACGACAAAGAACACAACTTTTGGGACCAGGGAAGCACAAAGGGAGACTTTGGATCTTTTAGCGACTCTCCATTTTTCGCTGCTGCGCTTACTGGTGCTCCAGACAGCCAAGACATTGTTTCTAAATTCACTTACCACGGTGGTGATAAGTACAAGCTAATTCGGCTCGATGAACACGGCCCAAGGCAATGGATTCGAGTATATCGTCCACCTTCTGATGATATGAAAATTCAGGTTCGATACCTCGCGAAGCCAAGGCGCATGGTTAGCGATAACGATTACCCCAACTGGCCTCCACAGTACCATCACTTGCTGGTTTACTTGTCTCTTTCAGACATCTGTATGCAGCATGGAATGACAACACAGTCACAACTGTATGAGCGCAAAGCCCAGCAACTCCTTGATCGAATGAGGCAAAAATACCTGTCATCCCCCGCAAGGCAGTACATTCGTCGTGGATTTGATGCTCGCTTTTCTTCTGGTGAGCGCTGGGGAACACCAACTAAGATTTAAGGCTTGTCATGAACAGTCAAACTTTCAATGTATTTAGACTTCGTGGAATGGATGAGCGATGGATTGCTGAAGTAAACAGCGCATCGTTGATCGTAGACATGACCTGGAGCGGGAAAGACTCTTGGAAAGATTCTGGAGGATACGATCAGGTTTGGGCCCCAAAGCATGAGTATGAAGTAGACGAAGAGTACACCCCCCCAACTGATTCTGATGATTATGGTGAAGACGATAAACCAGATGAAAACGACACCAATGGAGGCGGCGATCCAAGGTGGGAAGGAGTAGATGAGCCAAAAGAAGACGGTGACGAAGAGATAAAAGAAGACGGTGACGAAGAGATAAAAGAAGATGATGATTCATACGAAGACCCCAACCCTGAACCTCCTCATGAGACTGACGATAGAGGAACAATTGAAGAATATTATCATCATTATCCAATTCATTCTTTGCATTGGTTTTCACAACACAACGGTGCTCGACAATGGACAATTTGGGAATCTCAAACAACTCGTGGAGCGATCAGAAGTGATTCTAGATTAAAGTTAAAGTGTTTCGATGGAACGCTGGTAAACAGCACAGATTACAGTGAACACACAGGCAAGGCTCCGTGGAGAACGCTTAAAACATATGCACCTGAGAAATACCCGGTTGGAAGTACACATGTTCCATTCAAAAGTGTAGATGATAGAATTCCTGTCGAAGTTGGAATCACAACTCAATCCGAAACTTGGGGCGGAAGGTTATACCTTGTAAATGGGTATAATTCTCCGATTGTTTTCAATGGTGAATATGTAGAAATTGCAGGCTTTACTACTCCGCCTCCGCCTCCAACAGCAAGCGCTGCACCTTGGGACGCCGGTAACACTCGGGTCAAGGGACATGGTTACCCTCAAAAAGACGGCGCAAGGTCTAAGTATGGAAGATGGAGAGAGCTTACCTACTCTGGTATGGGGCCTCGCGGGTACTCTGAGTATGCCGCAGGATCATACAGAGCGTACGGGGGTGATCCTGGTTCTGAGACTCCTGGTATTTACGGTGAAGGTCGGCCTGAGGGAGACTCCAGAAAGATGTGGTCTGACCTTCGAAACAAGGAACAACATGATAACAGAAAAGTGGGATGGCAATACCGCGTTACTTATGTGAACGACCGTGGTCAGGAATCTATGCCTTCTGACCCAAGCAACACGGTTGTTACCCATAATGGTAGTGGAAACAAATCTTCTGGTCTGCACGGCAAGTGCATGGTTTCTGTCGATATTCCGATTGGTCCACCAGAGTGCGTAGCCAGAAAGATATATAGAACTCGGCAGTTGTTTAATTCAGATGGTGACGCAATAGAAAGGGGCGCATCAGCCGTCTATTACTTCTTGCATGAAGTTCAAGACAACATGACTTCAACGTTTATTGATCATCACCCAGATAGCTCCTTGGGATCAATATTGAATGAAAATGAGCTTGGCAACTATCCAATTGGAACAAAGTTTCTTGCTACATTTAAGAACACAATGTTTGCTGCAGGATCTTCGGCAAACACTATTCATTATTCTGCTGCACTTTTTCCAGAGGTTTTCCCATCAAGGAATGAGATTCATGTCGGAGATGAAGATGGTGGCGAAATTACGGGCATTAGAGCGACTAAAAATGCTTTGATTGTGTTCAAAACAAGAGGTATTTATTTAATTAAAGGCGATCCGTCTGGCGGCTTTTTTGCTCATACTTTGAACAAAGATGTTGGTTGCGTTGCCCCAGCATCTCTGAAAGAAATACCTGGGCTTGGCATGGCATTTCTTTCTGAAAAAGGAGTAATGCTTCTTGAAGGCGCTCTAGAAAACTCTGGAACCGTTACCGCAGTAGTTGATATATCTACAACTATTCCAAACCAAATTGAGAGAATCACGAAGGCAACGGCCATCAATGCTGTTGGTGTCGTGTATTTAAAAGACAAAGAATATTGGCTTGCTGTCCCAATAGATGGCTCCAGAGAAAACACTAGAGTTTTGGTTTATCATTACGAAATTGGCGCTTGGAGCATTAGAGATAATTTTCCGATTAAGTGCGCCATAACAACAAGGGATCACAGGGGATATTTGTATTTCGGCTCTAACATAAATGCAGATAGTGATGTGCCTAGTTCAGAATTCAAAACAGGCCTATGTGTTTACTCAAGAGGTTTTAGTAAAAAAGGAAGAACAGCAATTACTCCTACATATTCAACTAATCATATTCCTTTTGGTAATTATTTTGCCACTGTTCAGCCGTGTCATGTAATGGCCTACTGTGTTGGCATGGGTGACAATGATATTCAGATTAACTATGAAGTAAATAGATCGCACAACCCAATTAGAAGCATATCACAGGGAGCCGACCAGCAAGACCCTAATGAGCGTTTTCCAGTATATGGTAGCGCAATATGGGGTGAAGACGAATGGGCTACACATAGACCAACGGTTGTACGGTTTGACGTTAGCACTGCTTCTCGCGGTCCATGTAGAGAGTTTAAGGTGACATTTACTTCGGAAAGAAGGCGGATGGAACTTATCGGTTATGATTTAGAAACAAAGATTGGAGAGCAGCGCAACATCAAGGCGCTTAATGAGGCTCTTTCGCCGGATCGGAGATAAAATGGCTTGGAAATACCCTCAAGAATGGTTTGAAACTGGGGACATTATTGAGCCATCTGATTTTAGATTGAATCAGCAAGAATATCTTGGTGAGATTAATGGCAACTTAGATAATGACAATTTGTATCAAAAGATGTTTGGGCAAGACAGTTTTTCTCAATATTCTTTCAACAGAGTTTATCACTCTGATGGAATAAATAACTATAAGGCTACTGACTTCGGTAATCCCGATTCGGACTACTACGGCGGCGGGGTGCCGGGCAGTAAATTTGGAAATAAACATTCGGGTTTTGAATTTGATATGTCAACGGGTGGTTGGATATCTGAATGTGATGGTGAAAGAGATCGTGATGGAGATAACTACCCTTACCCGCAGTATAGGCCAAATCATTTACCAATAGTCGTTTTCGATGCTGAAGAAGACGGGATGATTATGGTTGACCTTAGTGCTAACCATACCTGGAAACCGCCTTATCATTCTGAATATGTAAGAGGCTCAGTCGATTATCAAGTTGATTATGGATACTATCGACCAAAAGGAGCCAGATTCCAATTTTGGAACGCCTATGTTCACTGCATACAATATCGAGTAGTTTGTAATGGTTTTACAGTTTGTCAGACTGGCCCGATAGGAAATGAGTATCAACAACAACCCGTTTATTTGTGCGGAGCCCTGCCGATTAGCTCCGGTCGAAACGTGGTCAAACTCGAGGTTCGTTTTGTTTGGTACTCTCCAGGCACTGATAAAATGATTGATGCGGCCGCTAGGGATCCGGAGGCCACAACCACAGAGATTGGAAATCAAAATATTTTTCTAAAAAGAAACTGTAGCATTACCAGCAGACTTATTGTTACTCACAGGAAGAGATAAAGTGCCTATTATTAGTCCTAAAATTTTTGTAGAGGGAGACAAAACCAACACCTCAGACATAGAAAAAATTGATGCAGAATGGACCAAAGTAGATGGTAATTTAGATGCATCGAATATTAGAGAGGAGGGGTTAGATAGAAGAGTAATCAAAAGCTCTACTTGGGCAGACCCTGGAAAAAAACCAGGACAATCATATTTCTATAGTTCCGGCTTCGCTGAACAGAAATTTCCCCACAATGGGGCAATTGATGTTCACAATTCTTTTATTAGTAGTGGAGTCGTAGTCCCTCTTTTTTCAAAAGCAAGGGGGGGAATGGACGACGGGACTGCGAGAATCAGTGCGACATGGGAGCTAAATAAAACTGCCGCAATGATCGTTAGGTGTAGTTTTCGTGTTGAGTGGAATGCATCATATATGGGTGCTGATGAAAATAGCCCTCATGGGGGCTACCCAGATGGCTGGGCAGAATATTATGGCCACGAAGAAGACCCCCCGCTTCCTTACCCTATTCGAGAGCTTGCTCGGTCTCCAATGTTTTTTTACTTATACCGACACGAACGAACTATAAATGTAGACGATGGATCGGTTGGCACTGCTCCAGAAGGTATATCTAAAAAACTTAGCCAGTGGTCTGACGTGAACCCATACGCAAACAATAAATATGTTGATAGAGCAAGTGTTGCATTGAGTAGGCTTTTTGCTAGTCATGGAGGAAGAAAAGGCTACTACGACGCGGTGACTGGATATGATGGAGACTTAAGATCGAATGTAAGTGTTCCTGTCACTTTGATTGATGTCGTTACTCCAGAGATGATTTGGAACAACGATGAGTCTTCTTTTGTTCGTAAACATTTTGAGGATGGCAACAACGCTACGTTTAACTTTGATTGGTATCTTTATTTCAATCACATGTTTAGCAATTATTCTAGATCAGACCTTGCTACGCTTATAGAAGACAAGCCGCATATATTTGAAGTTTTACCCGGTGTTGAAATTCATGATATTAATTTTTATGTGCAAAAGATAAATAGGTAGTTTTATGATCACTTGGCCACATATACCGTCTGGATCAGAAATATCGGCTACAGTGTTGAAGCAAAGATTGTCGTTAGTTCAACGTTTTCTTAATTACGATATTGATAGTATCCATGATTTTAACTTCGATGAAGGTAAAGCATTAGAAACGAAAAACATATATAAGCCAGACTTGTTTGGTTCACCGTCACCACGAATGGAGGCAGTAAGTAGTCAGGTTCACTTTAGAAGAACAGAAAATGATTATTCTCAAGGTGTTTATTTTTCTACCGCGACAGTTGGTCGAAGATATGTTGCTATCCCTGGCTTGTGTACAAGGATCAAGGTTGCAAAACCTGGATTCGTGCATTTTAGGTGTTCCTTTTATGCGTTTGAAACCGGAGGGGCAGCGAGAGCTAAAGCAGAGTATAAATGGATTGCAAAATCAGAGACCCCAGCGCCCAAACACCCTACTGATAAAACTAAATATGGGCTTGAATATACAACTGCTGCAATCACAAAATTATTTGTAAACAACAAAGCAATTGGCAGCACGGCCAGATACATAAAGGCGGGCCAAGTTAGGTCCATTGATCAGACAGGACAAAACTGTTTTGGTGGTCATATCCTTCAAACTATGCTCTCAAGGCATCAATACAGCGTTGTTTACAGGCAATATCTGGATGAGGGAGTACATGACATTGGGATATGTATAAAGCCCAATAAACACTACACTGCTTTTATGATGGGTAACGCTTATGAACATTCTGGAAGCAGTAAGGCCAGAGTTTACCAGCAAAAGCATATATATGTTTTAGCCCGGTCAATGGTTGCTGATTTCGTATATAATGACGGCGACTATGACATTACAATTGAATCTTCTGAAGATGAAGAATACAACACTATCGAGGAGGATATTGGCGGAGACGAAAGGATTTATGAAAGTGATGAAACTGCTCCAATCGACACTGTTCCATCAACTATCGATGACGTTAGTTATTAAATTTGATCGAGACTAGCATGCTGTGTCGAGTGTTTTCTGGTATGTTACGTAGTGTACTGATTAAAGGAATTGTTGCTTATGGGATACGGCCAGCAAGTAGATAGCTATGAGTCTGCTGGAGCCTCTGCGGGAGCCTCACAGGGATTGACTCAGGGCGCCGGGCTTGGCGCTCTAGCTGGATCAGTCCTTGGTGGGCCAGTTGGCGGGGTTGTTGGCGCTGTTGCTGGTGGCGCTATCGGATTTTTTACCGGCAAAAGCAAGGGCGCTAAGGCTGGAAGAGCCGAAGGCCGACGGCGGGCGGCAGCACATTACAGGAAAAAAGTACTCAGAACAAAATCCGCAGAAGACAAAGCCCAGGCGACTGCTTTGGCAAAGGCTAAGGGTATGAAGCTAGGCGGTTCTGATGATTTAATTTTGTCAGGAAGCATGGGCCCCGTACAGAACGTAGGGTCTGGCGGAAGGCATGACGCATGGCATGATAGAACATTTGGAACAGTTTGAGGTAACGATGGGAATTTACGACGATCCACTTATTGATGCTCAAACAGCAAACACTATTCTCGGTGAAAGTCGTGAGTATGAGACACTGAAGCCAGGTCAGCTTCAAACCGCAGCAGGACAACCCGCTTCAGGGTATAAGCTCGCCTATGTTCCTTCAGACTATACGGAAGACCCGAACCTGAAAGCCATGCAAATGCAGGGTCAAAGAAATCAGGCGATCTTCGGTGGACTGTTCTCTCTTGGCGCTGAAGGTGTCCAGTACGCTCTTGGAAGGGCGTCGGCTGCTAAGATGGAGGCAGAGGCCAAAAGTAGACTGGCTGCAGGCCCAAGGCTGCCCAGTGATGCTGATATGGAAGCCATTGAGGCAGGAATCGTTGCGCCAGCAAAACAAGCTGCTGCAGAGTCCGCTCTTCGGGCCCAAAAAGCCATTGCCTCGAGTCAAGGCAGAATAAGCTCTAGAGATCTGCTCGAATCTGAAAAGGCGGCTGTAGACGTAGTTCCTCAAGCAGCAGCAGTTGCTCAACTCAAAAAGGCTGATCTTGTTGAGAAAGCAGTTGATGAATTCGAAGATGATGAAGCTGCGCTGTTGCACTTTATCTCTGAATCCGAGAAGAAGACGCACTACGAGCCTTTTGCTAAGTTTACTGGCAACTTGGCCGAAGTCATGGGCCAGATCATGAAGTACGCGCCCGCCAAGGACTACATGAACGAAGTGGACTACTTGCGCTCTAAGAACGTACCAGACCACATTATTGCTCAGGCCCTCGAATCAACTAAAGGCTTGAACAAAAAGCAAAAGGCTGCAGCGCTAGCTAAGGTCATTGACATACATGGCCGCGAAAGGACTGCGCAACTCGCGCGGGAAAGAGCACCAGCAAAGGCTCCTCCTCCGGTTACAATAACTAAGGTTGAGCCTAAGGTTGAGTGGAAGCCTGCTGAAGAATACTGGACCGGGAAATCGAAGGCTGAGGGTAATAGTTTTAGGGCTTGGGCTCTAAAGTCTTATCCAGACCTTGGAAAGGGTACACCAAACGATAGGCTCGACCCAGCCGGGAACACAACCAGTTCTGCTTTCAAGAACGCTTGGAACAAGTACGGTAAAGAGTACCTAAATCAAACAACAAAGTAGGTAAATCAAATGGCGGATTTTAGAAGGCTATTTGATGACCCGATGTTTCTCAATTTGATGAGAAATGCTTTCCGTAGCTTTAGGCTGCCGCCCGACTCTGTCGGCAGGTCACAGATAAAGTCAAAATCAATCGAAGCAAATCATTGCAATCTTAACGGTAATTGGAATTTTACCGGCAACGTGCAAATACCTAAATCTGCTATTGGGTCATTGAATCCATTTTTGGTTCAAGTGAGACGTGTGTTCGATAATCACGTTTTGAATTCAAGCCCGATAATCATTGCAAGCGCTGCAAAGAAAAACATCTGTATTAATCTTCCAGAAGCTATATCTAAGAAAAACTACATTTACATTGTGAAAAGATCAGACAGTAATGAGCAATTTACTTGTGAGCTTATGGCTTCCGCTAATGATACGATAGATGATGTTACGTCAGTATCTATTCCTGCTCGCGGATGCTTGGTCTGCGTTTCTTCTGGATTTGGTTGGCATATTCTCGCTAACTACTCGTAATAAAAGGGGTTTTTGATGGGCTATAGAGTAAAAACAGCAGTAATGTTCGACCCATCTTTTGATTCTGGTCAGTCCGCATTTAAGGCATACTGGGCCGGTCACCTTGGTCGCGCTGAGATGAACATGGCGATCTGGAAGGCCAGGTTGAAAATGGCTTCACCTGAGACGCGCAGGGCGGTCGAGAAAGACCTAAATGATCGTATCTATAAGCTGACCAAGCTGAAGACAGACATGATCAAGGCGAAGCAAGAGGGCAATCAAGAACTTCTTATGAAGACGATGGAGTTGATTCAAAAAGACATCGACTCTAGGAATGATTTGGCCAAGACCAAAATTACTGCTTCTGCTGGCATTAAAAAACAACAAGCGGATCGGTTGATTGAATTCGAAAATGCTGGACCAGTAGGTGACGCTAGAGCAGTAATTACTTCTATGCCAGACAGGATTGCGCCTAACATTGGTAAGGTTCCGCCTAACATCAGCGGCAACGCTCTTCTGACGCACCCAGCAACCAAGTCAGCGTTTACTCAGCTTGATATGGTTTTTAACGACGCTGCTAATCAGGCAAACACCCAGACCGAGGTTGATAGAGTTGCCGCAGACATGCTCGGCCAAATTATGAAGATGAATACGGGTGAAGGTGATCGCGGTCGCCTTATGAAAAACGCTTTGATTCATCGTCTGGCGAGAACTGTTTCTCTTAATACCAACGTGAACTATGGCAGTGGCTCAGACATGGTCAACTCTTTGACTATGAAGTACAGCGACAAAGCCCTTGGTCTTACCCAAGATCAGTTGGCTGCAGTCGTTGGATACGGTGGCGGAAGGTTTGACCCTGGATCGATTATTAAATCAATGGGCGGCCCCGGCGCTCTTGGCGGGTCTACAGTCTCTGACATTAGAACTACGGCTGAGACTATCGATAATGAGATTGCTCGCCTCAGAGGTGAGTTGGAGCTTGCAAAGCAAGAAACGGCTGCATCCAGAAAAGAGTTCGATTGGCTGATGAGGGGAGGGATGGGCAACATGGCCCTACGTCCTGTTGGCTCGAAGCTTACCCCAAGCCCGGTGGCCGAATATGTCCGTGGAATCGGGGATTTGTACCAAGCAGACCCAGAGTATGCGAAGAGGTTTCTGGATACTGGCGATGTAGGCAGGGCTGGCCCACCAACTCCATTCCAAGAGCAGCTTGATGATCCCACTAAGAAGTACATGAGTGGAGTAGACTACCTTCAAAACTCGGTAAATGAGCTTAAGGAAATGTTCGGCCCAACGACGCCTTATGCGCCAGAAACAGCAAAGCAGATGGCCCGCCAAAAGCTTATCGAAATGGCTAACGCTATTAAGCCTGTTGAGGTTGGTGGATCAGGGATTCTAGACCCATCGAATTTGACTGAAAAGATTACGATGAGCCACAAGGGCCGAAGCCAAGAAGTTTCTCTCAAATCAGCACTTGAGAAAGCAGAGTCAGTGTTGACGGACCCAAATAAAACAGAAGAACAAAAAGACGCTGTTACAAACTCAATTTTGCAGGGCCTAACTTTCGATTACACACGAAGAGAAATTCCATTGGTTCCTCCAGAGAGAGAGCAAACCATGATTGGAACGGATCTTGGAGACAGGCTTAAGTCTGCGATTGACTCTAAAGACGCTGGCGATTCGGGTTCATACTATGGCCAAGTTACTCAGCTATATAACGACGTTGTGCAGAGGCCTGAAAGCACTTGGGGCGGCCTTGAGCGGTCTCTTGTTGAATCTGTACAACAAAATCTAATCAATCCACAGACAAGAAATTCTGATGTGTTTGATTTCAAGCTTAGAGAACTCGTTAAGCCTGAGATGCTCGAACCTGACTACGGGCAAGGCCCATTGATTGAGGAGCAATAAAATGGCAACGACTGGGGCAACTGAGGCTGAGGAAAGGGCAGCGCTTGACGATTTGTTCGGTGATCCCGTAGACCCTAAAACCCAAGCTGAACTACAATCAGCAGAGGACGACCGCATTGTTCAACAGGGGCTTGCTGGCGGCGGCGGCGGTGGTGGCGGCGGAAGCGATCTAGGTGTTGCCTCTGCTGGATCTAATCAGGTTCGAGATGATCTTGGGATTGAGTACTCGGCTGATCTTGGTGATGCAGGGCCGTTTCAAATTAATGACCCAAGATGGGAAGGGGCTTCGCTGTACTCCTCACAAAAGGAGCCTACTGCCACCCAAGCACCAAAGAGACAACTTCCAGAGAATATCAGTTTGAGCCTAATTACCAATGAGGATTTGAGATCACTTGCTGACTCTGAAACTCTTCCTAAGTTTTTGGAAGGTACGGTCTATGAAAGTCAATTCTCTAAAGCAAAAGACTCATTTGAAAGGGAAGATATTTTAAGGAAGGCGACCAGAGCGCAAAGGGGTAGTGCCGCTTTTGCTGAAAAGCGCGATGCGTTTTTGCAGCATGAAAAGACTGCAGAGATTGGTGTTCCAATTGCCGCTGGTGGTGCTTTTGTAGGTGCTGCCGCCGCTGCGGGCGCACCAATTCTTAGTTCAATAGCGCAAGGTATCGGGCCATTTTCCTCCTATGTGGCCGGATCTTTCCCCTACCTTGTGAAGGGTGGCGGCCTATACTACGTTGCTAAAAGCGCTTACGATGACATCATGGCCGATCCTCAAATAACTGAAGAAAAAGCACAGAGGATGGTTGAAGAGGAAGTTCAGAACTATATGAGAGCGCAAAAAGACACTGGAACTCCACCCGTTTCTGATGCTACAAAAGACACTGGAAAGACGGCGCAATAGGGTTGTTATATAGATTTTGAGGGGCTCTCATGGCTGAACCAGAAAACATGGAAGACGACGCTGTACTTCTTGAGTCATTCAAAAACTTCGATTTTGATGAGTTTGACTTTTCTGACAAAGAAGAACTGTTTTCACCAGAAAGCGAAAACCTCTTCAGTGACATAACAAAAGAGCAGGCCGCCTCTATCGAAGAGCCTATGTCTGGCGAGATGAGGTCAGCCGGAACAACGTACACATCTTATGATGTTCACTCTGCTCTTGTGGATATCAGCGAGCAGGTACGAGAAGCACTTAAGTTTCAACATCCTGGCGCAAGCGATGATGAGCTAACCAAGATGCTCGATGAAAAACTTTGGGCAGTGGACCAGTTTCCTCGTCACAGATCACTTCCAATGCCAGATGCTCCGTCTATAGATCGATTTCGGGAATTTATATCCGATGAGCCTACATGGCTTGCTGAATCTCCAAGCAAGTACATGAGAGGCATTTCTGAGGCCATCGAGGCGGGCAAGAGCGATGACGAAATAGAGTCATTGATTGAAAAAGCGCCCAAGTCCCATATGCCTGATGAGTTGTTTAAGGTTCAGGGCATTGCAGGAGCGTTTAGGTCTGCTCTTGGGCCGCGACTAATTAAGGCATCTGCTGGCTCTAAAACTCTTAAAACGCCTGAAATGCGGTGGTCCCAGCGTAGGCAGTCTGCTCGAGATTTCGATAAAATCATAAAAGAGCAGGGCAAGCTAGAGGCCATGAAAATGGCATGGGAAAGTAATCTTGCTATGCCAGAAGAAGAGGCCAAAGAGATTGGTCTTATTTCTGACAAGATGCTCGGTGAGGAGCGAGAGTCTTTTTGGGGTCGCGCTGTTGAAGACAGGGACGATGAGGGCTTTTTTATTCCCGCTGGCTTGAAAGATATTCCTGGGTTGGTCAAAAGAGGATTTACCAAGCTTGGTGTTCAAGATGTATTCGCTCCATTGTTTTTGGATGAGGAAGATTATGAGCAGTACAAAAAAGAAGCCAAAATGCTCACTCCCACTGAAGGCTGGGAAACGGTTGTCAGAACAGTATGGAACGAGAAGGATAAAGGTAAGAGCGCAGAAGAGATCAAATCTGACGTGCAAGAGCAACTGTATGCAACATTCTTGATGAACTCGTACAGCGACCTTCCATCATCTGTTCGCCTTGACCCTCCGTCTGCAGATATTTTAATCAAATACGCCGCTAAAAACCCCCAAGTAGCTAACGATAAAACAAGGCCTGGTCTTGCTCGGCTTGTCAGAGCAGCAAATGCTGGTGGCGCAACAAAGGCAGATTTACAAAAAGCGCTTATGTCCGTTCCTTTTGGACAACTTCCTATCGAAATTTGGAGAGGAAACGTAAAAAGCCTAAGCGGTATTGTTGATAAAATTTACGAAGGCGCTGATAAGTCTATTGAGGCTATTTCAGAAAGTGGTGGACTCGAGGCTAGAGAGCTTGAAAAAGACTTCACAGATCTCATGCTTACGACAGAAGAGCGCGACGGTGAGATCTATGTTGTAGAGTCTGGGATTGGACAGCTTTTGCGCATGGTCGGAATGGCAACAGAGACGGTTGCTGAGGCAGATATTTCTATTCCTGGCTTGGAGTGGGCAGCGATTACGCCAGCAAGCAGAGACTTTTACTACGCTTGGGGAATCCGAGACGCCAACACCTCGTACTTGGCGCGTATTTTGGCAAACACAAGCTTGGGTGAAGTTGGATTTAGTCGTCACCTGACAGATGAGGCTTTGGCTCGAGGATATGATCAGGCCGATCCTATTTATCGTATGTATGCGTACTTAGGTCTTGGTTTGGATTTCCTTGTCCCGTGGGAAAAATACCATGTAAGCGCAGCTATACGCCCCGTTCGTGCCGTTCATCGTGGGTACAAAGCCAATAAGCTTGTAGGGATGCCAGGTTTTAGGGCTCAAGCGTTTCTTGCTGGCATGTCTCCTACAGTGTATTCGTACATAAATAAGAGCAGTGAAAGGGTTTCGAAGTCATCCTATTCTTTGCAACAAAGGCTTGGAAAGTCTCCCGACATCTCAGACATAAAAGAGGCCTTAGCGAAAACTGGTGATGATATTCTCACCTACAATGAGCGATGGCTTGCGAGTAAGCTTGTTGAAAAAATGGAAGGTAAGAAGCCACTTTCTTACGATAAGGCTATCGATGAAATAGCCGTTAGCGCCAAGACCGATGTATTCGAAACGGTAGGAGATGTTGCTGAAAATATTGTCAGACACATCATGGACAGCCCTGATGGTGGATCTTTGCTTCGAAACCTTCCATGGCAGTTCAGAAGGGAGATCGACGATATTATTCTCGCTAGTGGCGCTGACCCAAGTTTGGTTAGAGAGGCCGTAAAGGCCTACATGGGTGTTTCTCGCAGAACGCATCTTGCTGCTCTTGAAGTTCTTATGCGTAAGGGCGACCCAGACACTCAGCTTTTACGGGCCAGTGATGAATACCAGGCGGTTTTGAAGCAAGTAAACGACTTGCTTGATGAGGGCGACATCACTGCTGATCAGGTTCCTGTACTGATGGCTCTGCTTGAGAACCGTGCATATACGCTTGCTGCAGATGAGGCGGTAACGAGCATTGCTGAGCCTGTTGATTTCTTCAAAAAAGTAAAGATTAGAAGAACCAAGAAGGCTGTTGATGATGCGCAGCCATCGAAAACGTCTGATCTTTTGGACATAGAGAAGAGATTCAAGTCTACACAAAAAGACGTTTCTGATTTCGAAGTTGCTGTTGAAGACTTTCAAAAGGTTGTTTCTGGAAAAGATGATCTGGATAAACAGCTTAGGTCTGTAAATAATAAAATAGACAAGCTTACTAAGAAGATTCTTGGTGATGATTACGTTGAATTAGAAAAAGGACTAACACTAGACCTCGATGATATTGAAGCGGACAACGCTCAACGTCTTAGGGCTTCACAGGTTGGAACAGAAAAACAGAAAAAAGACCTTTCCGCGTTGCTTGAGAAGCAAAGTGAACTTTCCTCTAAGTCTATGGAAGAGTTTCAAGTTTCGACCAAGCTGGAAGGTTTTGGAATAGATACTTTTCTTGCCGATGAAGATGTCGGAACTCAAATTATAAAGAAAAGAAAGGCGCTTAAGGCTCGAGTCTACCGGGCAAAGAAAAAGCTGAACGAAGCTCGAGTTCAAGCGAGCAAGACAGCCAAAAAAGACAAGCCAGAAACAGGCGAGCGCTGGACTTTAGAAGTCAGAAAGTCGAAGAAGAAAGACTATTTTGTTTTTGTAAACTCAAGCGACATGGCTCCGCTTTCGAGCATCTTTAGAAACAAAAATCTCTCTCAACTTCTTGATGAAAATGGTCTGTTTCTCAGTCGAATCATGGGCCCTAAGTGGACAAACAAGTTCTTTAGAAGTGTTTCGAACCAAGGAGATATGCCTGATGCATACGTGAAGCCTGGTGCGGCCCGAATAGCGATAGATTCTGACGGAGCTAATGCTATCGAATTGCTGATGCGTAAGTTCTTTTTCGAAAAGGGCGGACAAATCGGTGCAATGCGTCCTCAGTTGCAAGAGTTGGGCGCACAGCTTTCTGGAATTTGGATGAGAATGAGGGGGTCTGCCGATCTTGTTGTTCCAGATATGGCTGTACGAGAGTTTTGGGACAAGACATTTAGCCCAGCAAAAATCCTTGCGAATGAAGCCATAGGAACCACAAACAGAATCAACGGTTTGGTTCGAGTAGTTCGTATTTCTGGCGACATGGAGCAGGCAATTAAGGAAGAGCTACCTGCAAGGGCAGGTCGTAAACGTGAGTTTATTGGCGTTGAGAAAAACCCTGCAGTTGTTCGTCAAGCGCTTGGCCTGACTGACGACGTTAGAGAGGTCAACGCTGTAGAGCTTTACGCTCGTTCCGTTGGATACGCCGTTGGCGAGCATTTCAAGCGTCACGTCGGAGGCATGGAGTTTTCTAAGCTTACTGATTGGACGTTTGCTACAGCGTCTAGGGCCAGGTCTATTACTGAATCAGTAAACAAGACAATGGCATCGATTTTGGGTGTTCCGGTACTCAACAACAAAACCATTAAGGGTATTTTCGACGATAAAGAAAACGTCTTGAAGTTGAGTGACGCACAGGCATCGAGCCTTAGGGTGCATCTGAGACAGTTGGCGAATGAGCCTATTTCTGTTCGACGCCTTCCCGATGAGATTATTGATCCAAGTGCTGATCTTACGCAGATAACAAACGTTCAACTGAATAAAATCATCGAGATTATGAAGGATGTTGAGGGTGGGGCGTTTTCTAAGAGGACACATTACTCGGAAGCCATCTCAAGATCTCTTGGATACAGCGTTTTGAACGCGCTGAAGGCCGCGTCGAGGGACACCTTCGAAGCATCAGACTCTGGAAAGGCTCTGATGGAAAAATTCGACACATGGTTTAGCCTTGAAGACCCTTATTTGGACACCTTGGGGCCAATGCAGCGGTCTCTTCTTGATAAATGGCTAAAGAAAGTACAGGGCGTACAGAAAGATGTTCTTGAAATGATGCGAGTTGCCATCGCTGAAGATCCAGACATCGCCATTGATGCAGTTTTCGATAAGATTAGGCGACAGTTGTTTCCTGATGTTGATCCATCTAAGGCCAAGAGGATCTTAGGATCGACTCCTCAGACGCTTATTCCAGGGAGGCGCAAGGCTTCTGATGCGAAGCAGGGCTGGTTCCAGTTCTTGTCGGAGTTTACTGCTGCAGAAGCAAAGAGAAACGCTGACGAATACGCAGCAGCAAAGCAAGACCTTGATTTGCCAGAATCACCAGCAGTGCTTCGTGGCGAAGAAAAGATGTTTCCATCTGAGTATGAGTTTTTCGACATTAGTGGGATGTCCACAGAAGAAATTACTCAAATGATGGAACAGGGCGGGGTATCCAAGCTCGAGTTTCTGTTGAAAAGAACATCTCTTGATGAGTTGGAAGATTTAATCAGTGACCAATCTAGGGGCGTTAACGGTCTCACTGAAAGAGAGCGTCAAGCGTTCTCTGTATTGGGCACATACGCAAACAAAACACCAGACGAGTTGGCAAAGCTGGACAAGCTTGAGCGAGTAGAGCTTGCAGACGCCATAGAGAACGTTCGATTGAGCTTGTATGACCGTGCTCGATACATCGAGATGCGCGGTAAGAAAATTTTCTTGTCGTTGATGGGCGGTGCTGGAGAAACTCTAATTGGCAACATGGATTCAGCCCAGTTTGGTTGGTTTTACACCAAGTTCTACGAGGGCGGTAACGGCTGGATTGAAATGCTCGACTGGCTGGTCAACAAGGCTGCTAGAGAAGGCGGACTATGGGCCGAAAGAATACCTAAATACAGCCCAGCGCAAGCATTCCTAGAAATGATAGTGCGGATGCGGTCGTATGAAATCATGGATGGCATGGCTGACGATATGATGCGTCATGGCGTGCCCGTTAAGATGCAAGATTTTGTACAGCCACGTCCACGCATTGGCCCGAAAGGCGATGTTATTTCTATCGAGGCTGGAAACAAGTTTAATGAGCGCGTAAAGCACTACATTACCGAGATTCTTGAGTTTGGTGACATCGTTGTGCAGCGAATGCACAAAGTCTATGACGAAGACGGAAACGTGGTTCTTGCAGACAACGGAAAGCCGCTTCTGGAGCCGGGTGGATATGAAGGATTCAGGGCACCAAAGCCAGAATCGTGGGCACCAGGCGAATATAAAATCGGGATCAAGAGCGGTGAGAACTCACACGTACATGATCTTCAAGCATACGGTGTAGCCACAGAAATACTGGCCAGATTCGGGCATCGATTCAAGTCTAAGGACTGGGTTGAGATGACATTCCCAGATGGCAGCGTAGGATTTGTTCCAGCGCCGATGAAAAAGCACATTGAGAAGACTATTGATCGTCTTTCAAGCGTTGGCTGGGCTCGAGGCACGTTTTCAGCGCGAAGATTGACCCCCGCAAGGGTTAGGGCTCCGATGGGGATAGAGCCCGACTATTCAAGAGAAGTTCGCGCCAAAATGACAACGGCAAAAGCCATCGATACGATGGTGAACCTGTTTCCTGCGACATTTGCCAACATCAAGATGGGTGTCACGACTGGTATTGGTTTGCCAAACCCAGCATATTTTGTTGGCAACTTCATTGGTGGCGCGTTTCAGCTATTTACTGGCGTTGGCCCAATCGGTGTCGCTAAGACTGTGATGGATCCACGAAAGTGGAAGATGACCGCCGCTGTAATGTCCAGAATGTGGAAAGAAGGGCACTTCAAGCCTGGTAATCCCATCATTGTTGCAGCAGACGGATCAATCTACACTGCAGATCAGATTGCAGAGCTTGCCCATATTTATGGATTGAAGTCGAGCTTTATTTCTGCTGAAACACAACGGGCGATGGCTGAAGATGTAGAAATCATGCTTAGAAAGCGTGATGCATCCTTGGTTGGCTTTTACAATCGTGGTGCTGATGGTGCTCGATGGTGGCAAAACAATCTTACAGAAACAGCCACAGCTATTGATAATTTTTATCGTGTTTCTGTTTTTGTTGAGGAGCTTGAAAAGGGTGCAAGCGCTCGCTCTGCAGCGTCTCTTGCCCGCAAGGTTGCGTTTGACTACGCAGAGTTGAGTGAGTTTGAAAAGGTTGTACTCCGTAATGTGATTCTGTTCTACAGCTACATGCGTAAGAACATGGATCTAACTATTGATACGCTTCTCACTGAGCCGTCTCGACTTCTTGGTCAACTTCGACTGATGAACGGGATGCAGCAAATAAACGTTCAAGACGACACAGAATTGGTCTTGAAGGACTACATTAAAGAGCGCCTTATTGGTGGGTTTAAAAGCTCAACAATAAATCAGCATGCAACAGAAGGTTGGATGCGAATAACGCCCCCGATGCCAATCATGGATGCGATTAACTTGCCCATGAATATGGTTGGATGGGTTCAAGATGACCCAGAGGCGCAAAGGTATATGGTTACCAGGCTGGCTGCGCCCTGGATTCAGTATCCGTTTGTTGCGACATTGAAGGTCGATCCGTTCTATGCGAAGGGTATCGACATGTACAACCGCGTGCCGCCATGGCTTGTAGAGCTTGATAGGGTGCTTTTAGGCGGTATTTTGCACGACTTCCTTGATATTCAGAATAAGCCTAACTTTGACCCGTCAAGACGTTCGGTTGAGGGCGACTACTACGAAGGCTGGTATCACGCGAATAATGGTGTGAACTGGTGGGTATATCGCAATTTGCTCCAAATTCCTGGGGCTGGCCGATCTATTGATACGATCACTTACATGGATCGCGCAAACCTTCAGGCTATTGAAGGCGGACTGGCGCTGGCTAGGCTGCTCAGGAAGGGCGCAGAAACCGTTGGTCTCGCTGAAGAGCTTGAAGATCCTTACGTGGGCATGGCAAAAGACACCATGGGTCCACGACCAGGGCTAACAGCGCAAGACGAATTTGCTGGATGGCTTGGCTTCAAACCGACCGAATTGCCCACAGAAGAGGCTGCAGTTAATAAAATAATTAAAGAATGGGTTAAAGAGGCGAAGCGCCAACCCGGAATTATGCGTCAATCTGACTGGCGTAGACCTATTAAACGCCGATAAGGTGTGCTAAATATATTCTATCTCTCTCCCAAAACGTGCTATTCTTTAGCCGCAACCTCTCCCCTCCCAAATGGAGTAAATAATGTCTCAAATTGTCGAACTTATGGGCGGTCGCCGCCTAGAGCATGGAATGATCACCGAAGGCCGTATCCGTGATGCTACAAGCACTGGATACAACGTCGAAGCAATCGCTAGCGGAAAAACGCTTACAACCTCTGACGCCAAGTATCAAAAGCTTGATCCTGCTGGTGGTGGCCGCACTGTTGTTCTTCCTGCTGAAGCAGACAGCAAGGGCCTTGAGTTCTACATTATGAACGATGCGGACGCTTCAGAAGCTATCACTGTAAATAATGATGCTGCTGGCACAATCGTAACGATTCCTCAGAATGAGGCTGCGCTTGTTGTGTGCAACGGAACGACCTGGATTCACCTTGGTATCCTTACGATTCAACGCTCATAATCCTGAACCCCTGACTCGGGGGGCAAACGTCCCCCGGATCACTTCTCTCTGGAGGCTCCCATGCAGGGGTTTATTGTAAATGACAAGGCTACTACAGTGGATGTTGCCATTGGCGGCATCGGCACATCTTACGCTTTAGCGAAAGTTATCAAACTTGAAGCAGACACGGAAGTAGACGCTAAGGCGAAGGCTCTGCCTAACGCTGGGTATGTTTCAAATCTTGAGTTGCGACTTAAAACGCCGACTAGTGATACTCCAGAAAGTGTTTCAGTTATTATGACTTGGGACTCTGCCGGGACCGTTCCGTTTGCTGGTCCTGGTACAGGAACGATATACACAGGCCTCACGACCTCTACAGCAACATACTTAAACACGTCCATTGCGCTGGATGCTTGGTATACAACCCCAAGCACCCACACAGCCTCTGGTACTGTTTATATGTGGGTCAAGATCAACCATGCATCGGGTGGCAGTGGAACGGTATCTTTTGATTCCGCGCGACTTCACTGGGCAAATAGAGAAACTATTTAGGGGGCAGTTATGGGCGACATGTACAATCGTGGTGGTGGGTCGCTAACTCCAACATCTGTAACGACAACTATAGTTACAACCGATGACCTTGAGGTCGATGGCGGGACGCTGTCTATTGATGAAACCAACAACCGTGTTGGTATGGGCACGACCGCCCCAGGAACACAGCTTCAAGTTGAAAGCAATGCTCCTTACGTTACGCTGAAGAATGACACTTCGGAAAATACCGATGGTGGGTGTGAAGCAAAGTTAATCTTCGAAGACCATGCGAACGTTTCTCTTGGCCAAATTGAAGTAAGCCACAGC
>CEQV01043582.1_pt1 | contig 21379 bp, 24 predicted proteins | sample 530971 | NCBI WGS metagenome assembly CEQV01 (sample SAMEA2621173, study PRJEB7988) | marine metagenome | biome: marine biome (ENVO:00000447); feature: deep chlorophyll maximum layer (ENVO:xxxxxxxx); material: "saline water (ENVO:00002010), including plankton (ENVO:xxxxxxxx)" | depth 100 m
CAGCGAGCCGTCCCCCAAAAGACCGAAGAAGAAACTCCCAAGGAGGAGTTCACGAGGCTGGTGAAGGAATGGTCCGGCGCTGCTGTGCCCAAGGAGGTCTTCAAGAACGCCAAGGAGGTTCTTGATCGCCTCCAAATCCCGATTGACGGCACGGCAAAGACGGAAGACTTTGTTGTGGCAGTCGATTTTGTGAACGAAGCAAAGGAAACGACTTCATGGGCCGAGTTCCACGCAGTCAAGCAGAAACTTGTAGACGCTGCCAACGAGGCGGCAGGAAGTGAGATCTGGGAATGAGCGACAAGATAGATTTGACGGACCACGCGGCGGACGCCCACCGATTGCTGACACTGGAAACCGAGATCGTTGAAGACCTCAAGGCGGTGTTTCGTATCGGCATGAACTTGTTGGAGATTCGCAACGAAAAGCTCTGGCAAGGTAACTACAAGTCTTTCGAGGACTACTGCGCCGAGCGCTGGCAGAAGGGGAGCAATTGGGCGCGGAAGATGATGAAGGCCGTCGAGGTCAAAGAAATCGTGCCCATTGAAAACGAGTGGCAGGCGCGACAGCTCAGTGACTTGTCAGACGAAAACAAGGTCGAGGTGTTTACCCGTGCTGTGGATGAAGTCAGTGATCCTGGACTTGTGACCGGAACACAACTCAAAAGAATCAAGAGCAGTGTTCTTGCCGAACAAGCGCAAGACGAAGACGCGCCCGAAATTGGCAAAGAGGAAAAGTCGGAGATTGAAAACAGCTACAGGCGCCTTGATGAAGATTTCCACTATTGCTTGAAGTCGCTTCACCGCATTGGAACCACAATCAATTCCATCGCCGCCCAGAAGGAGGGGATGTGGATTGACATCGATGAGTTCCGCCACGATCTTGCAAACCTCAAGGGGGGGCTCAAAATGGCGAGGCCCCACGCACCCTGCCCCTACTGTTCTGGAACCGGCGTGAGGGATGGCGCTGAATGCACGGCTTGTCACGGTCTGGGGTGGGTTCCCAAATCTGTGTTTGAGGAGGCGCCCAAATCACTTCAGTCGCCAAAGGGTGTTGAACACAGCCCACTCAGCTATGACTCCGAGAACTATGACCCAGACGCAGCCGCAACCTGCGACCCGAGGGACAACGAAGACCTGGACCCCGGCAACGACATGCCTGACTATTGAATGGGGGAATAAATGCTCCTACGCGACTACCAAGAGCGAGCTATTGACGGCTTGAAAACAAGCTTGCGAGAACACCAGTCGGCACTGATTGTCATGCCGACAGGAACCGGGAAGACCATTGTCTTTGCCAAGGCGGCGCAGCTTGCGCGGAAGCGTGCGCTTGTGATTGCTCACAGGGACATCCTTGTTCATCAGGCTGCAGACAAAATTCACACAGTGACGGGCGAAAGGCCCTCAATTGAAATGGCCGAGCTTCAGTCTAACGAAAAGTCTTTTTTCAACAGAAGCAAGGTCGTGGTTGCCAGTGTGCAGACATTGAATGCGGGCTCATACCGCAGGAGGATGGAGCGATTCAAGGCAGAAGACTTTTCTCTTCTTGTCATAGATGAAGCGCACCATGCCTGCGCCCCTTCCTACCGAAGGGTGATTGAGCGCTTCGCCAAGGCTGGGTGCAAAGTGGTTGGAGTTAGCGCAACCCCAGACCGCGCCGACGATCTTGCGCTCGGCCAGGTGTTCGAGTCCGTTGCATTCAAATATGAAATGTCCGACGCCATTGATGATGGATGGCTTGTCCCACTTGACGTACATCGCGTATACGTCAAATCACTTGACTTTTCCACCTGCCGCAACGTGGGCAACGATTTCAATCAGGGCGACCTTGGCCGGATCATGGAAGAGGAAAAGAATCTCCACGGCGTTGTCGTGCCCACTATGGAAATTGCCGGAGACAAGAAGACGGTTATCTTCGCTACCAGAGTAGCGCACGCAGAGCGCATGGCGGAGATTATCAACCGTACAAAACCGGGGGCTGCGGCGACAATTGATGGCAAGATGGCCAAAGACTTACGCCAGAAGATCGTTCGGGACTTTGTTTCTGGCAAGATTCAATTTCTGGTGAACGTAGGGATTGCTACTGAAGGGTTTGATGTACCTGGAATTGCTTGCGTATCGATGGCTAGACCAACCCAGTCACGGGCCCTTTACGCCCAGTGTTGTGGGCGCGGCACAAGGCCGCTCACGGGCGTGCTTGATGGCATTGAGGACCCGGAACTCAGGAAGCAGGCAATTGCGGAGAGCGAAAAGGCTCGGCTTACCATCGTGGACTTTGTCGGGAACGCAGGTAGGCACAGTTTGATGTGCGCGAAGGATGTGCTTGGCGGCAAGCATGTTGATTGGACCGAGCATGGCGAGCCCATCGTTCGGGAGGAGGAGTCGGGGTATCCGCAGGAATTCCCAGACTACGAAGAGGATGACCCGGCCCCCGACTACGAAGACATGAGCCAGGAGGAACAGCGCGAAATACACCGCAAGCGCAAGGGTATTCGGGCGAATGTTGAATACGAAACAAAGAGTACGGACCCGTTCGACATTCTTTCCGTGAAGTCGAAGCGGTTTTCCAGTTGGTACAAGAGGCGTTTGTCAGAGAAGCAACTGGGTGTCTTGCGGAGGGCTGGAATTGACCCGAGTGGGCACAACCCAGCCGAGCAGTGCGCTCTGTTTGACAGCGTCCTGCACCGCCGAAAGAACGACCTTTGTACTTTCAAGCAGGCCAAGTTGCTGAACAAGCTCGGCGTTGACGGTTCCAACTTGACTTTCCGTGAGGCTTCAGATCAAATCGACCGGCTGATCAACAAGAAGGGGTAAACATGGGTGCCTTTGAAAGGGTTTCTGCAAGGAAGAAGTGTCCTGTGTGCGGCGCAAAAGATTGGTGCCTTGTCGCGTCCGATGGGAACGCGGCAATTTGTCCGAGAACAGAGCAGGGCAGCTCGAAGTACATCGACGGAAGCGGCTACCTTCACGTTTTTGCCAAAAGCAAGTACGAACCCGGCAAAGAGGCCGAGTGGAGAGAAGCGGTACAAACGTACCGCTCTGACCTTCCCCTACACAACTCCGTTAAAGCGGACATGATGAAAAGCTTGATGCTCAAAAAGGGCGACAAGATGCTCAAGTCCATTTCTGAGAATCTGGAGATCAGCGAGGAAACCTGGCTGAAGATGTGGGTTGGGTACAGCAGCACAAAGCGCGGGTATTGTTTCCCCATGTTTCGGAAGGGGTACCAACTGGTCGGGATACGGGTCAGGCAGTCTGCAGGAAAGAAATTTGCATTCAAGGGGAGCCGTGAGGGCCTGTTCATACCAAAAGGTTTTGATTCTGATAAGCGCCCGGTGGTTGTGTGTGAAGGGCCCACTGACACTGCCGTTTGTGTTGAGTTTGATTTCCGAGCAGTAGGCAGGCCCTCTTGCTTGGGTGGCCAGAAGCTGCTTGCCGAGTTGCTGGAAAATGAACACGTTTGCATACTTGCGGATTCGGACGGGCCGGGGCAAACTGGGGCACAAAAACTTGCAGAGGCGCTTGCTGGAAAGTCGAAGAGTGTTTCTGTAGCCACACCGCCAGCAAAGGATCTACGAGAATGGATGTACCAAGGGTGCCAGAGACAGGATCTACTCAATCTGATCCGTGGCGCTGCTACATCCCTGGGTACGACCTGATAAATCCAAACAAATTGATGCGTATGCATTGGGCCGTAAGGAAAAAAGCTTACAAAAACCTACTCCACATGGTCATGGCCTATGGAGACAAGCCGCTTCCTCAGTATGAAAACCGTGTGGAAATCAGGGTCACAAGACTCTGGGGGAAAAGAAAAAGGGCGTTTGACATTGACAACCTATACGGCGGGTGCAAGTTCATTTTGGACGCCTTGAAGACGAAAGGCGGATTGGGCATTATTCAAGACGACAGCCCGAAGCACACCAGTTTGGTGGTAGAACAAAGGAAATCCGAGGGAGATCTTGCCGGGGGAATTGAAATTTTGGTGAAAGAAGTAGACAATTAGAGTGCTTGTTTCTGGCGCGAGATAGAGTCTGAGGACAGCCAGTGAGCTTTGACGCGGCTTCGCAGCGTCATTTTGGAGAACGGCGAAGTCGGCGCACCGACACACTGCTTCGCCCGTTAGTCCGTGTTCTCCGAGGCAGGGTGAAATTGCGCGATGCCACAACACGCGCAGCGGCTCGTCAGACGTAATTCGACGGGTAGTGAGAAGACACCGGCCCCGCAAGGGGTCGGTCTGTCAACATTTTCTCTGGGTAGAGAATACCGGAACAGGTAAACCCGCAAATTGCCGATAGCGAATGTGGCCCAAACACCCAAAACGAGCCCAGGAATGAAAAGCGACGGAAGCAGAACAGACCCTTGGTCAATTGTCCAAACATTGGTTTTGTGCGCCACTGCCGCAGCGATATTTTTGGCTGTTGGCAGGCGCGATCATTTAGTGGATATGAACAGTGAAAGGATTGGGGAACTCAGGGACATAACCCAAGATTTAGTGAAATCCCAAGTACTCTCAGAGGCCAACGATGCTAACCACGCCCATCTCATGCAGGACCTTAAAAATCGGGTTGAGCGTCTGGAAAATCGGGAGAAGTAAAAATGGAATCTCACCTGGTTACAATTGGCCTTAGCATCGCTGGCCCCGCTATTTTGGGCATTTTTGGGTTTTTGTGGCGGTCAAACACCAAAATAACGGCACTCGAACATCGTGTTGATGCACACGAAACACGCATAACCAGCAACAGCAAAAAGCTAAATCAACACTTTGAGAAAGCTTTTACCATTCGCAAGGACATCAAATGATTTTCCGAGTGGCCATTGCGGCTGTTTTTATTGGCCTGTGTTCCTGTAAGTCACTTCCCCTGGACTACTCTTCGGGAAAAGCATCAAACATGTTGGAGGGGATGAGGGAATCGTCAGAAACCCTCACGGTTCTCAGCGGCATAGGAGGGCTATGCCTGATCGCCGGAATGGTCTTACTGGTGATCAGCAAAGGCCAGAGAGGCTGGTTTCCGGTGGTTGGCGGTCTGATTTTGGTAATCTTGAATTACGGGATTGCCCGGTATTCGGATTACCTGTTTGCTCCCGCGCTGGTGTTCACTGGAATGATCAGTGCAGCGTGGACTTACAAAACGGTCAAACAAATTCTTTTGGAGAAAAAAACAAAATGACCACTATCGCATCAATGTCTAGTTTCTTTGGGACTATCTGGTTCATGATCATTATGTGTGGCGTTTCTTTCGGTGCTGGAGTGATCTTCAAGGACCAGTTCCTGAAGCTTATTACCGGTGGTCGCTGGCAGAAGTAAATGCCCGAAGAGCATCAGTACATCTGCGAACAGTGCCGCCAAAAAGACTCAGACCACCTTCAGCACGAATTAAACCAGTGCCAGAGGCTGCAGAAAACAAAAGACCAGCAGATACAAAAGCTGGACAAAAAAGTCTTTGTCTTGATGTGCATTGTCGTTGGGATCGGCGCTGTTTTGGGCAAAGAATCCCTGGATTCTCTCCTTGAGTGGATGGAAACCCTAAATTCATTCAAAGGCCAAGTTGACGAAATGACATCCGCCAACATCCCTGGGCCAGCGGTTCTGGCTGTGTTTGCCACGGCTATACCCTTTTCAGTTAGGCCAAGAAAAAAATGACTACCCTTGTTTTTGCCATCCCGCTACTCTTGTTTTCAGCAGAGCTTGAGTGGGACATAGAATACGAATCTTGGTCTGACGGGCCCCGAACTGTGTATGCCGGGACAGCAACCCTTTACATGACCGAAGAAAACAATTCGCCCTGCATGGAATATACGTTTGAAATTCCGAAAGATGGCCGATTGGCTGGGCCAGCCATTTCAAGCGACCCCGGCGAACCCATGCTGCGTTTCGATTGGGTTTACCAACAAGACGAAACAATTGATGTTGAGTGGTGCCGAACGTCCTCTGATAGGCAAATTTTGCCGGTCGCTGTCCCACGCCATTTTCTGTTTTTTGTCATGCAAACCCAATTTGGTCCCGATGACCTTTTAAAGCTATTGTCGGAATGGGGTGCCGAAGAAAGCCCCTGGGACCTAAACAACGACAGACTTGTCAACGGAGAAGATTTGACAATTCTTCTAGGCGGCTGGAAAAACAATGAGGGAACGCCGTAAGGCCAAAATTGCAGTCATATCTTGCACCCACTCTCCTTTTACCCCGTCAGAAACACACGCCTGGTTATTGGACCAATTGTCCAACATACCTGACCTGACCCATTTCGGGCACCTTGGGGATGTTTTTGAAGCTGGCGCTGCCAGCGTCCACGCAAATGAATTTGATCATTCGCTTTCCGATGAATATGAACACGCCAGCAATTTCCTGAAATCCATCCGAGAAGTAATCCCAAAAGACTGCATCAGGTGGATTAACACAGGAAACCACGATGACAACATCCAGACGCAAGACCCCCGCAGAATCCCCAAATCGCTTAGAGGTCTTGTAGACTGGAACCTTCACCCAGAATTTGGCAAGGAGTTCAAAGACTGGTATTGGGTGCCCTACGAAAAATCAAAAAAGGGGGTTTATAGGGTCGGCCAATGCCATTTCTACCACGGATTCGATTCCGCTCAAAATTCTGACGAACTTGAGGGATTGCAAATCCTGGGGGCATGTGGGTGGGTCCCATTTAGCCTGACCGTTCGAGGGCATACGCACAGGCCAGTAGAGCCAACCCAATGCCGAAGAACAGCCAAGATACCTCTGCCATTTTGGTACTCCAATGTTGGAACCTGTGGGCCCCTGAATCCACATTACATGAAAAGAAAAGACACAAGCCAATGGGGGACAGCCATGGCCATTGTAGAATGTTATTGGGATAGACCTTCTCGGCTAAATGGCCGATGTTGGGAAGCAGAACTCGTAAGGATGCCATAAATGCTTTCTGCTGCAGAAAAAATGAAGGCTGAAGTCCAGAAACACTCGATCTACTGGATGACAGAATTCGAGCTGGACAAGTGGCAGGTGGCGGGAGTTTTGTTTGACATTGCCATGGACCTCCTTATGGTCATTGAAATAGACGATTTGGACGAAGAAGAATAAGGAATGTAAAATGCCACAAGGCAAAGGAACTTATGGGTCCAAGGTTGGGCGCCCACCAAAGCCCAAGAAGAAAACCAAGAACACAAAGCCCAAGGGCAAAAAGTCCAAGTAAAAACAGGGAGGCCAATTATGCCTAAAGGCGGCGGCGGCGGAGCGCACCCAACCAGCGGCGGCAAGTCAAGAATGAAAAGCCGCAGATCATCAGCAACCAAGTCCAAGCTCACAAAAATGGGAGCAAAGGGCAAGGCAAAGAAAAAAAGGTAACCACCCATGTTTAACACCGGGTTTTCTTGGCTCGACGGAACAAACGACCTTGTAAGCAATGGAGATGAGGCTTACGGAGACTCCGCTGAGTTCATTAACCAGGAGCGGCTGGACGAAGATCTTGCTGCAGCGAAAATCGCTGTGGTGGAAACCGATGGAGCAAAAGGTCTTGTTGTTGCCCCTCTGATTGGATCTTACGCCGCCTCTGGATCGGGTACGACCAATGCCACAATGGATGTGTACGGTGTTTTTGGGATGGGCGAAACAAGCCAAACATCCTTTGGCAGCAACCCCATTCTTGTGACCCACCTTTCCAAGGTGACGCTTGGAACAGTCACTAGCGGTGGCGCAGCAGCGGTTCTGGACAACAACATGTATATTTCCGGTGGCACTGGCCAGCTTGATTTGATTCACCCAACAACCGGATCAACTTACTCTCAGTTTGTTGGGTGCGGTGCGGCTACGGACGAAAAGTGTTCGCTCTGGTCTGCCCTGGCCTCTGGAGGCACCCCCACCAATTCAGTTGATGCTGCCAATTTGACCATAGCTGGCGCAGGCGGTACGCCTGATGATGCAGGCATTTGCGCCATTGCGGACATCAGCGCATTCCAGAAGGTCATTTTTAGCGTGTACATGGGCTCTTTGACTTGCAAGGCAAACGCTCTAGTCGCAAGGCTGTATTGACATGGCCGTAACTGCCGGTGTTCTGATTAGTGAGGTTTCCCACTTCCTTGGGTACGGCTACGCTTCGGATGCCTCTGGTGCCCCTACTGGGACTGGAAACTTGATCACCAACATTGCGGACAGGGCACTCAAGGACTTCCTGATGCCCCCGCCAATGCCCGGTGAACGGGTGTCCCATATCTGGTCGTGGCTTCGATCCAACAGCGCGGCGTACCTGAATGATCCCTACACGGCGTCACACGCAAACAGCAAGCTGGACGCTTCGAGTGGCCCTGTGGTTGCCAACGGAACCATCACCTTTAATTTTACTGGTGGCGGAGCAGTCCCTACATGGGCTTTTAGCGGCTCAGATCAAAAAACTACCGTCGTTGAGGTTTCTGGCCTTGGCATTGCAGATGGTTGGCACATTCCTTCTGCTTTGACGGCAACCACCATGACACTGGCCGCATCAAACGCCGACCTTGATGTCTCAGCCAAAACCACAGGGGTGTCGTTTACTTTCTATCAGGTGTTTCATGATGCGGCGACGCATTTCAGTGGGTTCGATGGGCCCATGGTTCATGACCTGAACACCAGCAAACCCCACATTGAGGTGATCCCTTGGAACACCATGATGAATATGTACTCGGCCAAGACGATCTCCCCAAACAGGCCGCAGTACGTTTCCTATGACGAAAAACTGAGCAAGTTCATGTTCTACCCACCACCGGACGCTGACTATGTGCTTCGGTACGGGTACTTAAATGACATTACGCACACTGACGGGGATGGCTCAGAGGTCATTCCTGACCGGTATGAAGGCATTGTGATCAATGCCGCCCTGGCTATTGCAGAGGGCTATGCAGATCACCCCAACAATGGGACGTTTGCAAGGCTTTACGCGCAGCAGCTACAATCAGCAGTAGCTCAGGATCGAACAGTTTCCCGGATCGAGTACTTTGGGTACAACGGAGACAGCTCTGACAAGAGACTGGACTTCCCCAAGTATCGAGATCCGAACAACAACGTCACTTACAACAGCACACTTTATTGAGGTAAAACAATATGCCTGGTCACGATCTTCTTGCTGGTCTTGGTTCCAATCAAGCCGGAGCCGCTGGATTCGAGGGAAAGTTCATTAAAATTAAGGCCGGAGCAGTCAGCGGCGATAACGGCGAGTCTGGATTTGGCAGAGGCGCCCTCGGTGTTGACACCACAAACGGAAAGCTTTACATCAACACTGGCACTTTTGGTTCTGCAACTTGGATCGTTGTAGGCACGCAGTCGTAAGCTATGCCAAGACGCTCTTCTGGTGCGCCCAACGCCCTGAAGCCGTTCGTTGGAGACAGCGGTCAGGCTATAGCCGCAATTACTCCCATCGGGGGGGGCGTCTCTTCGCCTTATGATCTTATTGTCACCTCGGCACAGCTATCGTTTGGAACAGATTTTATTGATGCTACAGGGGAAATGTCTGGCAATTTGACGGGTGACGACGTTGATGATCTCAATCTGTTGAGCCTTCGCCGTGGTGTTGGGCAAGCTTCAATTTCTGGTTTTGCAAAAGCAACTGCAGCAATAGGTCTGGCAAGTCTCGAAAACGAGAGTAACAACATTGTCAATGTCATTTTCCTGATTGGTGTTGGTCAAAATTCCACTGCCTCAGCGGGGGAAGATCGCAAAGTAAAATTTCGCATGGCAGTGGAAAGATGTAACATCAACTTTGACGTAGACCAACCGTTTGTTGGAGTATCGTTGAGCGGCAGGACTACATCATCATTCGGTGGCAACACACACCCAGTTACGGAAGCAACTTAATGGCTGACGAAGAAAGCGAAATCCAACAGCCTGCAGTAGACATGTCAGGGGTTGAAGCCAAACTTGATGCTTTGGACCAAACCATTAGGCAGTTGCTTTCCGAAGTCACGCAATTGCGGTCAGCGGTTGACAACGCATTGGATTAAAAATGACGGTAAGCATACTTGCCTATGACATCCCTGGATCAGAAATGACCCATTACACAGGGAAAGATTACAAGCAACAAAGAGCTGTAAGGAAGTTTTTTGTCGGTTCTACCACCGAAACAAAAGACACCATTATCAATTCAGTCAAAACAACTATTGGAACAACGCATCCCCACAACTTTGGGGTATCCAATTCCAATCTTCCACTGCAGACCATGACAGCCAGCAAGGTGGGGCGCGACCGCTGGATTGTTACAGCCCAATACTACTACCCCTTTTGATCAAACACCATGACTACAACCATCATTGAAAGCGACACAATTGGGTCTTCGTATGTAATAAGCTCATACGATTACCGGAGGTCCAAGTCCATTCGTAAATTCCTGGTTCACAACGCAGGAACAGACACGAACATGGGCATTCATGATGACATCACAAGGGACATGAAAGGTGAGGACGCAGGGAACAACAACGCAACCCCGCTGGGGCCCGTTCTCAACAACGAGGCGGGGTCGGCAATTGTTCACCCAATTGATGCCACCCTACCTTTGCAGACAGTAGAAGTTGCGGCCCTTGGGGCGGACAAGTATCTGGTAACAGCTTCTTACTTTATTATCCCAGGCGTTGCTGGTGGGGCCGCAAACTTGCCAAACTCCATGAGTATGCGAGCCGAGGTTGCGGCCAAAAGGGTTTACACAAACCCAGAAACCCGAGAGTCACTTGTTCCGCCTGATTTTCGGTGCGACACAGGAGGAAGCGCACAAAAGTATTCGATTGTGACAACTGTTGGACAAGTCAAAATACGCCTACCCTTTTTCACAACCAGAAACCCAGCCTCATTTGGCGGGGGTGTCCTTCAGTGGCTCGGAGGCAGGAACAGAGGGGGCAATCTTGGTGGAATCTTTTGGCCCTCTTACTCTGTGCGGTTTGATGGAATCTCAATGGACGAGAGTGGCGGCCTCATTTCGGAGGGCGGCACAACCTACAAATACAAAGGGTTCTACGAATTCACAGCACGCTCGGATTTCTTTTTTGAAGAATACTACAACTGCGAAACCAACGCAGTTGACACGACATTGTTTTCCGTCAACCCAGACAATGACGGCTGGGACGAAAGCAACTTCCTCTTTTAAGTAGAGCCTAAATGCCCGGAACACCCCCAAGCAAATCGTGGCTAAACAGAGATTGGCGCGAATACCTTTTGGAAATTGCCGAAGACGTAAAGTCTTTGCAGCAATATGTTCCAATGTTTGAACAATCTGTTCGAGACGTTATGGGCGGCGACCCCGATTCAGTTTCAACATCAAGATCGTTCCCCGCATTAATTACTGAAAACAGTGGGTTTTCCCCAAACGGGTGCAATTATACCTGCCGAGAACTTTACAGGCCCCGAACTGTAATAAATGAAACCACTGGTGAAATTGAAGAAAACGCAGCGTTTGGGGGATATTTCCTTGCTTCTAATGTTTACGAAGAAGGTCTTGTGTGCGGGTCTTCCGAAGACAAGGACACGGGGCCCACGATTCCTCCATCACTAGCGCCCGACAACTTTTGTTTTCGGGAGTTTAGTTGCAGCAAGAAACCCATTGGAGAGGGGATTAGTCCTGGCGTCGTCGTGATAATGCACGCTGCTGTTTGCAATGCAACAAACCCCGACGACGATGACGATGATGATGATGGCCCGCTGGACTGCGGGGCGTGCCTTAATGTTGACAGAGTTTTGGGCGAAAGTGTCTTTTACTACTTTGCCGCAGTTGTGCAACCTTGCCTTACTTGTGCAGAAGATGATGAAGGATTCGCCCAACAAAGCGATTCGGAAACAATTGGGCCAGACCTTGGGAACAATCTTGGGGGAGGGATTGCATCCGGTTCTAGCGGCAGGGGAAGGTTTGGATATTGATTATTCAAAGTGGGGTTTACCCAAGATTTGATCAAGAATGCATTCCCGATTGCGGCCAAATCTGCCAGGGTTGTTGCCTTTATATTGCCAATGAATTGTGCCCTCCTTGTCTCCCCGATGGCACAAGACAAGCTGCACAGTGTTACTTGCTCTGGGTAGACATGAGAGAGGGCAACCAATCGCCTGGGTGCGAAGATTGCTGTGAAGAGCAAATTGAAGAGGGGTATGACCGATGCATGTGCCCATGCCACGTTTACATAGATGGCGAACTTGTAGAAGTAAGGCAGTGTTCAGGAACGTGCGCGGGCCACGGTTGTTTTCCCAAAAGCCGAAGAGGAAATGCTCAACCTGTTTACTTTTACGATGACAAGTGCTTTGTGGTCAAACAGGCTCCCAACGCCTATGGGGAAGTCGTAGCTTGCGGGTTTAACCCGTGTGGCTTGATCGATGAAATACCCCCTGATTTTGAATGCCAAACACCTTGGGACTGGATAAACAATGCCTGCCAAACTTCGCAAGGAGGAACTTCCGGTGAAGAATGTTTTGTGCGGGCTATGCCATGGTGCGAATGGGCAGGCGAATTTGTTGGCTACAACGACTTTGGCGACAACAATGAAGTAGAAGAAATATGTAATTGCCCCCCCGACGACTGTGACCCTGAGCCGCCTGAAGATTGTTGCGACTGGGGTCAAAATTGCCCAGCGGAATTTCTTCAGTGTTGTGAAGATGAAGACACTGGCGATTGCAGGTGCCTGCCAAGATACGACCAAGAGGGGAATGAAATCGACTGTGAGGGAAATCCCGGCGGCGGACCCTGTACGCTTGAAGGCGACTGCTGTGACGCAGGGCAAGGCTTGCACACAATTACGATTGCAATGGATTTTAAGAGCGCGTTTGAATACGGCGGCGAATGCGCTTGCTCTGGCGGCAAAGAAGACAGTTGGCCTGAATGTTATGGAACGACCACATACGAGTATCAATTTGGAAGCGCAAGCGACAACCCTTACGAAGACAGCCCAGGCCAAGCAGAATTTGTTTGTGGAGCGTCCGATACTGAAAGGTGGCTTAGTTGCTCTGATTCTGACAACTGTGGCGCACTCCCCTCAATGCCGGGGTATACACCCCTCAACTCGCCCACGCAAAAGTCAATACCAAATTGTGACGCCATTGATGACAGTTGCTGTCCGCAATCAAATTGTGATGGCAAAAAGAGAGTCACAGACTACATTGAATGTGGGCAACCGCCCGGAGACATTCCTTGGTGCGACCCCGGAGATTTGGAAAATTGCCCAAAGGGCTGTTCGATGTATGGGAACATGCACCTCGGCTTGGAACTAGAAGTTAAAAGCATTACGTTTTGTTCAGCAAGCAATGGCCCGAATTATTTCCAAGTTTACGAGGCCGGTTCTATTGAGGTGCCCAGAATTGTTTTGGGGCACTATTGCAACGGGTCAAACAACACAGGAAACTGCCCATTGCCCACATGCCGCCACGGGGGCGTGCCCGGAGCCGCACCAGTAAGCTGGTCAATTGGAACTTCTGGAAAGGTTGAAGTTCCAGGTGAGTGGGTTGGGGAATTAATTTTTACCCCAAGTCCTTCAGATCCATGTATTGGAAACGTGCTAATAAACTTGGCTTTTTTTCCTACGGACACCAGTTTGAACTCTCTCTTTTGGTCTAGGACCCTTTATGCGGTAGATCACCCGTGCCGTGGCGGCGCTACTTCGGACGCATATCTCAATTTTGCCTACGTTGTGCAGCAAAATAATGGCTGGATAACTGGGCCAGCACAAGCAATAGCAGTTATGGAAAATTGCGGTGTCAGCCCCCCCGCTGGGTGCGAGCCGGACGGCGCCGTGTTTACTGAAATCATGGCCGAATACAATGCAAATGGCCAGATAATTTTTAATGCGCTGGAACTCAATTCGGTTTCTAGCCTGATGCAGGGGAGTATCAATGCCTATGGCGTCGGAGAAGAGTACAGGGTGTCCGGCTTTACCGGATGCGATCTTTCCAGGGCAAGCCCCGGCCACCCGTGCGGTTTGTGCGGAGGAAACACAACAAGCGTAAACTGTGGGGGATGGACCGTGGGGAAAATCTTTTCTCAATTGACAATGGGGTACACCTAAATGAACACAGACAAACAAAGCTGCATGTTTTTGGAAGATGACATTCGCTGCAGCATCGGTCTTTTTGGCGGAAGCCCAACTCCGGGGGATTGCCTTGGGTGCAAGAAGCGAAAAAACATCACAATCAAAAATGGCAGAAAGATGTTCCATACTGTGGATATTGACGAAATAAGAGAAAACTCTAGGAATCGACAACGGGGCGCTAAAACAGACCCGAAACCAGATTTGGTCGATAACACAAAGGAGCTTTCTCCCTCAAAGGGCCTTGGCGACACCATTGCCAAAGCAACAAAGGCTGTGGGAATCAAGCCCTGTGGAAAGTGCCAACAAAGACGCAAGGCTTTGAATAAGATGTTCCCATACAAACAAAAGGACCAGGACCCAAGTGGGCAAGATCAACAGCCAAACACCGCTGACAACAGTCAGAAGCCCGATTGACGCCGGTCAGTCCAATGGCGGATTGTTGTACATCAGCAATTACAGTGGAGGCGCCGTAATTGCCAAGGTGTACGTTGTGCCGATAATCCACCAAAGCTCGACAATTACAGACCACCTTCTTTGGATTCAATCCTGCCCAGCCAACAGCACGATCACTTTCAACGAAAATTACCCCATTTATCCTGGCCTTGGATACAGGATAGAAGCGGAAGCGGCATCTAATTCTGCTCTTGTTTTGTCTGTAATTGGGCAAGGCATTCGAGAAAGAACGGTTTAAGACATGGCGATTACCTACACTGGCACAAACGGTTTGTTTACGCGGTTGGGCAAGCTTTTTTACGTCCACGAAATCATGGAAACTTTTCAGGGAAACCTGAGAACGGAAGTTGAGGATGTTCTTGATGAGTTTACCAACGCCGACATGTGGCAGCTAGGTGGCTTGCCCGCTCGCCTTAAGACGTTTGACGCCCCTCTTTCTGCAAATTTTACTGCCATCCAAAACGCGGCAATTAGAATTTTGATGGAAACAGTCAGGACCGGTCTTTCAAAAGAACCCAAGTCTTTGAGAGAAGCACTTTGGTTCTTAATCCAGGACATGAAAGGCAGCTATTATGTCGAAGCGGTCAACTATTCGACATCTGGAACGGTTGCCGCAGGGGGGTCAAACGCCGGAAACGGGACAGTTATCGTCAACAGCAATTTGCCAAAAAGCATCATGTCGTCTTCTACTGTTTATCAGACAATTTACGGAGAAGTCTTGAACATTGAATGCGTCCAAGATGAATCTGGAGATTCTGTTCTTGGGCGAGAAGCTTTTAAGGTTATGGGGAAAGAGGCCAAAAGCAAGTTCAACTCTGACTGGCCAGCAGGCAGTGGAATTACCAAGCACATGCAAGTCACTTGTGCGAAGACAGACGGCAACCTGGGGAGGCTTAGGGGTGCTGGCAAAAACATCCTGAGAAACAGCAGTTTTGAGAATTGGGATTCAACAAACGTCATAACCAACTGGACATCAACGCAAGTTGGAAGCGCTACGTTTGCGGGTGGATCTGGGCCACAAGTCAAGAACACGACTGCGGCCTACATTTGGAACACCGAAAGTACTGGCAGCTTGCAACTTAACGGAGATTCCAGTGGGTGGAAACACAAGATTTATCAGGAATTCAATACTCCAAATGGAACAAGAGGAAAAGTTCTTGCCAACAAGAATTACATTCTTTCATGTCGCGTAAGAATTGCTGCGGGCAGCGGAACTGTGGGCGGAAGCGCAGCAATGAAGTTTGTCATTGAAAACGGATCTGGAAGCGCAACAAGCGCAACCAAAACGCTCGACTTGTCAGCCGTTGGGACAAGTTGGACCCACGTTTCCCAGCCATGGGATTTGAGCGATACCGAAATTCCCACAGACGCTCGGTTTGCCATGGAAGTAACCACGGCAATTCCAAATAGCGTGTCAATTGTAATTGATGAGCTGGTTCTTGCAGAACGAGTTCAGATGTACCCCGGCGGTCCAGGTTTTATCATTGTGCGAGGTAGCGCTGACTACAGAACTGGCGACACGTTTACGGTAACGTATGCTCATTCTGCAAGCCCCCCCGCAAACAAGTGGCAATTTTACTTTGACCGCTTTTTTAACACCGCCTCTTTTAACTACAACCTCCCCTCCGCTGGCGGGTCCGCTATTGCTGACAGCCTGATTGCCTGATTGGACAAGTAATGACACAGATGCAGGGTACAGATCACGGCTTTGGGCGGCGAAGACAGAGAACTTCATCTCAGCCCGTAGAAAAAGAGCTTACGAGTGACGAAGAGCTTGCCAGAACTACTGGGTTGTCGGTATACGAAGTTCGAGAAATGCGGTTGAAAGAAAGGGATAAATTGGCGCGAGAACAGCGGGGCGGGAATAGAAGAAGAACAGCAGAAGAAACAGCAGAAGAAATGATTCGGCAAGGGCTTCTGGACTCACCTGAATACAAAAAAGCCCAGGAAGAGCTTCTGGATCTTACTGGTGATCGCCGCGAAGCCGAGCAAGCCCGAAACGATTTGTTAGATCAGTGGGGGCTTACGGAAAAATCCACAACCACATCCGAACAGGACCACGACGATCTCGAAGCGTACATAGAACAGGGGGGGCAAGATCCGTACGATCTTATGAGGCCGGACCCTGATCGGGGTGCCACTATGCATGAAACCCCAGAATCCAAAGAGGCGAGCGATAAATTTGAAGAATGGCGGCGCAGCTTGCGCGGTCCTGGGTATGCAAAAAAGAACACCCAACCTGGGACGCCCGCAAGTCCCCATCATGGTCCACCAGAAAAGCATAATGCACCCAACCCGTTTGGCCTCAAGCCAGGTGATGAAGTAGTGCAAGAATACAGCGACTTCACTGCCGAAAAGCAAATGGCGGGCTCAGACTTTTTTGGCAACCCCTCAATTGGCACATCTGGCATGTCTGGAGCGGAATTTACAAATCGCAGCGCAGGCGCTAGATCAATGGGAGAGGCAATAGACCCAGGCCAAGCACAACAAGGCTCAAATCCTTATGGCCAAGGTTCAGCAACAATAGGCAGTGCGGCTGTTGGTGGCGATCCAAACGCCCCCATGAACATGACAGGCGGAGGCGGTGGCGGAGGCATTGGAAATGTGTCGTGGAGCAGCGGTGGCGTTCCAAACCTAGAAGCAGACGCAATGGCAATGCAAGGCCAAACCCCAAGATTTGGCACCTTCATGGGGGGCGGTTTGGCGGGTGGTCCAGGGGGCGCTGCAGCAGGGGGCGTTAGCGGCCCTCTTTCTGGCGCATCTGGCGCGATGGGTCCTAGTGGTACAATCGTACCGGGTGAAGCCGCAGCAACTACTAGCGGCGCAAACTTTGGTGCAGAAAATGCAGCAACCGCAGGAATGATGGCGTTTGGTTTTAGCATGTCTTCAAACATGCTTGACGTGAAGCCTTTTGCGGATGAATTTCCTGCAGCCGAAGTTTTGGCTAATAACGCAGGAGCAAGAAACCAGGGGCTTCTCGAAGAACTAAGCCGAGAAACAACTGACCCCATTGCGCGTAGCGAAGTTTCTCGGCAGCTTGGCGAACTTGATTCTGATTCAAGCCTCACACCAGACCAAAAACTGGCCAAGGCTGTGGAAATTGCCAAACTTGAGCGAGAAAAGCTACGAGAAGAAATTACTGAAATGACCCTTGACCTTGTCTATGGAGAAGGCATGGGCAATGAAAAGTTTGGCAACATGGTCGAGGAAATGGCCGTGGGTAACATCAGCTTTTCCAGGGTTTACAACAACCCCAATTGCCCGCCTGCAGTAAAAAGGGAACTGGCAAGGCTTATTGCGGACCCCGCAATTCGCAACATTCTTATCCCGCCGATAGGCAACGTAAATTCTGGCTTTAATGGTGGCGGGGGATACGAGGGGCCCGCCACACGCGGCGCGTGGAACCAGTTTACAGCCGAAGAACAAAACACGCTTTCCGCACAAATGAAAACGGATTACGAAGAAGAGTTTTCTGGCATAGAAGAATCAAAGCGTATGCCATTTGATCTCTGGAAGAGGTTTAATTCCCCGCCCTCGCTTATGAGGGCAAGATATGAAGCCCACGTTTTGTCCTCAGAAGCAATGGATATTGTTCCAGAGTCGTTTGAAGGGTGGTCAGAAGACCAGCGCAGGGTTGCAGAAAAGCAGTGGGAATACAGAAAGAACCGGCCCCAAAGAGAAGCCGAAAGAAAGCGCAAGGATGCCGAAAGGCGAGTTCAAACAGCCGAACGCAGAGCTGAACAACAAGCACGCAGAGATGCGATGACAAACATTCGCTCTCACAGTCCTATTGTGAGGGCAAGTGCTTATGCAGACCACCCTCATTTTATGGAGTGGTCTGTTGAAGAAAAAGCCTTGCACTGGTTCGCAAATACAAACCAAATACGCCAAGACCAGCTTCGTATGCTTTTTCACGACCCTCGTCTTCAAAACAGCCCAATGCTAAAAGATTTGGAGGACGCAGAAGCAGAGCTGCACGCGGCAGAAATGGGAAAAGACAAGGACGGAAAAGCTTTGGGATCTGACGCCCAAAAGGCCGCTGAAGCCGCAGAAAAGAAGTATGCCATTGCTTCCTTTACATTGGCCACCAGCCCGTCAATGCGAATGCTTGAAGCTATGCACGATGAAAATAACGCAAAGTTTATTCCTTTTGTCGAAGCCGCTTTTAGGCAACAAGCGGAAAGTGAGCGAATCCGCAGAGAACACGCGCACGAAATTGCTTTGAAGTTGGCAGTTGCGGAAGCACAGCAAGGGGCCATGGAGGAGAGGCAGCTTGCGGTCGAAGAAGAAAAACAGCTAGGCCGCGTAGAAATGGAAGGCATCAAACAGGTAGGCCGAAGGGAACTTCTGGAGATGCGACAAGGGGGGCGTCTTACTGAATTGCAATACAGGCAGGCTGCTGCGCTCGAAACGTTGGAAGCTCGGGGCCAGCTAGACGTAGCCATGGAAAAATTGAGGCAAGAGGGCCGATTGGAGCTTGTTGTACAGAGGGGTGATCAGCAAGAAACATTGGCAATGACTAAGGCTGAAGTCGATGCGATTCAAGACACGATACGTCACGAGCGAACTATGGAACGAGATCAAGTTCTGTTTGAACAAGATTTGCAGCGCGACGAAATTCGTGGCGAGCGGACCACGGCACGAGACGAAGCCCTGCATGAACAAGATTTGCAGCGCGACGAAGCCCGTCACAAGCGGACTATGGAACGCGATGAAGAAGCACATAAACGCAAACTTGAGCTTCAGGAACGGGGAAAGAGGGCTGTTGGTCGATATTCTACTAACAGGATGACTGATAGCGATTGGGAAAGAGCTGAGTGGCACGCGGGCGCAGATGCAGCAATGGATCTTGTGGGCCAGGAGCTGCCCTATGATCACGGAGGAGGAGGAACGGTTGTCCCAACCGAAGAGCAAGTCTCTCTTGCAATTGAATCCTTTAAGAATCTTCCAACTAAACCTGTTGATCGAATGGTGTGGGAAAGCACCAAGCCAGGAGAAGCGGCAATCCTTTACGCTGTTGCTTCGGCCATGGTTACAGGAAGACTCGATTTCCTTAACGAGGCGAAAAAGACACAAAATGAAGAAACGGCGCCTAGCGCTCCTGAGTCTGGCACCACCCAAACGCTGGAATGGCATTACGAACTTGTCAGGGAACTAGCGGGTGACAAGCAAATTTCACACAGTGATTTGCTAAAATTGTACGAAGAAGAAACAAACAGACAGGGCGTTGAACCCCATCAGATGGTTATCAAAAACCTTAAACCCGCGACTGCAGATTAAGAAAAAAGTCAATGTCTACGTTAAACGGCCCAAGCTTTCGTTCTGACACGCTTCAAAACAAAGACACTGATAATTTTTTTGAACCCGAAAAGTTCAAAGAACTTATTGGTCTTTCGCAGCCCGCGCCTGTTACAGACCCAACTGTTACTCCACCAGAAAATGTGGCTGGCCAGGTCTATTTTGACCCTTCTGCTTTTGAGCAGCTTCTTGGGCTTTCGCAGCCAGCCGCCCCCGCCCCTGCTCCGGCCCCTCCGATTGGCCCAGAAATCACTGGTGACGCACAGCTTGATCTTGTTGAACTAGACATGCGTCCTCACGCGCAATTGCTGCGTAAGCCGCTTGCAGAAATGTCGCAAGACGATCTTGTCGCCCTGCAAACCATGCAAAGCCAAGTAGCTTCTGGGCAACTGAAACTTGATCCGTGGGATGCCAGCCGCTTGCAAGAAAGGTTTGACGAGGCTTCTGCTGAAAACGTCTGGGAAAGCGGTAGGGCATTTCAAGCAGGTCTTGTTTCAGCGCCCACCCAGGTTATAGGCGGCGCCATGTCTATGCAGCAAAGCCTTGAGTCTGGCCAGTGGGCCAAGCGGCCTGCCTCGCTGCTCAAGAGACTTTGGGACAATCTTTCGCCTGAGTCAATTGCAAGCGGCAATATCTTGCAACAAACCATTGGCGAGGAATTTCTTGAGGGCGCTGATCCAGAAGTAGAAGAATTCTTTGGGTGGATGAGGGACATCAAATCGACCCCAGAGTCTCGGTTCAAAGATGAATTTATTTTGGGGCTGCTTTCGGTAACACAAAAAGCGCAGGCTCATCCTGATTTCAGGGCATCTTTGACAACTCTGAACGCAATGTCTCGTGAAGAAATTAACGCAGACACTTTTTGGAGAGCTATTGGTCAGGGTCTGTCTTCGTTGGTTGTCATTCTTGGCGCTACTGCGGCAGGAGGTCCGTGGACGGGCGCTACTGTTGGCGCAACCATGGAAGGCGGTAATGCGGCATACTCGCAATACGAAAGCGTATACGCAAAGCTCATCAACGAGGGCATGGATGAAGACCAGGCCCATTCTGTTGCAATAACGTCGGCTTACGACACTGGTTTGTTTTACGGCATTGCCGCAGGCGCACTGGAAGCGGTTGGGGCCCTCCCAACGGCCAAGGCTCTTGGACTTATTGGCAAGGTACTCAGCAAGGAAGGCGCAAAGCAAACCGGTAAACAGGCAGTTGCCTCGTGGTTTGGCAGGGTTCTTTCTTCTGCTGCTGCCGAGGGTGGCACCGAGTTCGCTCAGACGCTTACGGAAAAGATCATTTCCATTGCCCAAGATCCCACAATTCCCCAAGGTCAGGGGATGCAGGTTCTGGAAGAATGGCTTTCAGAACAGGGGATGCTTAAGGGTGAGCTGATGTTGTCCCTGTACGCTGGAATTGGTACCGGCGCACTTGCGACTGGCGTACCAACAATGCCTCAGATGGTCATGGACGCTTCAACGAAGGAAACTTTTGACGAAGCCCCCACTACTCCAGTTGATCCATCTCAAGCGCCACCGACAACCCAACCAATGGTCAATCCGGTTACCGGACAGCTCGAAGTTCAGCGGGACACCCCCCCAGAAACAACCCCGATTGACTACCCAACCGACCCCGACACG
>CEQV01003715.1_pt1 | contig 21243 bp, 19 predicted proteins | sample 530971 | NCBI WGS metagenome assembly CEQV01 (sample SAMEA2621173, study PRJEB7988) | marine metagenome | biome: marine biome (ENVO:00000447); feature: deep chlorophyll maximum layer (ENVO:xxxxxxxx); material: "saline water (ENVO:00002010), including plankton (ENVO:xxxxxxxx)" | depth 100 m
CGAATCTGCTTTGCCGGATGAAAAGGACAAAAAGAAATCCGGCGGCGGCGGCGGCGGAGGCGGTGGTGGTAGTGGGTCACAGACAGACGCTTTTAAGGTTGCAAAGTCAAACTTTGACAAGCAGATGACTGAGTTGCGCAAACTGTCAGAAACAGACGAGCAGTTTGGTGACACCTATAGGGAGTTTCAGCAGGAATACAACGAGATTCTTCGTTCACCTGATTTGCGTCCTGAAGAAAGGGATGCCGCACTTACTGACTTGTTTGACAGGGGCGCAGAAACATTTGAACAAACCAGTGGCTACCGGCGGCAGGCTGCTGAAGCGGAGCAAAAACAAAGATCAGAAACTGCAAAAGCAAAACGCGACGAAGAAATGCAGTACAAAAACCGTCGCGCGCTGGAAGCAAAAGATCAAATTCGTCGGCAACAAGAAAATGCTCGTTACGAAGATCGCAAGGTCCGGCAGAAACACAGCGAGACAACGCAAAATTTGGACAAGGCATACGCTGGGTACAAAGAACAGTTTGAGGCTCAACAGGCAGGCTCGTTCGCAATGCCCGGCGAAGAAGAAAAGCCACTGTCCCTTGAGGAGTTTACTGCAAAGCACTACCGCACAATGCACGAGGACGAAGCAATCTCTGACGAGATTCGTTCAGTGGATGGCAACCTCTCTATCTTGGAAACAGAGTTGGGCCAACTGCAAGATGAAGACCCTCTTGCCTACCGCGATCAGTTGACAGAAATTTACGGGCAAGGCAGACAAGAAGAAGCCGATGCTGCGTTCCAAGATTATCAAAACACTAGAGCGGCAAAAATTGCTGGCGTTACACGGCGTATTGGAGAAATGAAAGCACAGCGCAAAGAACTCATGGATTCTAAGTCGAATGTGTACGATGAAAAATACCGCAGTGCAACTGCGGTTGAAGAGCGTCGCAACCGGAACCTTACGGCAATCAGTGAAACGCAAAAGGTGCAAGAAGAAGAGCGACCGGGAACACTCGGATATACTTTCCTCAACCGTGGCGCACGACAGATGGAAGAAATCCAAGAGGGGACAAGGAAGGTTGCAGCAGGCACAGAAAAACTGGCTACACGAGAAGCCATGTTGCAGCGTGACTCAAACCCAATGAGTCCAACCTTTGGTCAGTCCACAAGAACCGACTCGCCTGAGTACATCGCTGACTTGTCTGGCGACAGGACACTGCTTGGCAGTTTGCGTCGTCTTGCAGAGTCAGAGAATGACCCTGCGAAGCGCAAGAAGTACGGCGGCGAGGACGTTTACAAGCAGCAAAGATTGCGTGCAATTCAAGCAATCGAAAAGGTCATCCAAAAAGAATCGCCTGCTGGTAGCGACGAGGCTGCTGGAATTGACATTCGGACCAAGGCTGTTGAGCGTTTGAACCAGATTATGCGGTTTGAGCAAAGCCTTGATAAAGAACAGATGGGTGGACGAGGGTAATAATGAGCCAAGTGCAACCTAACCCTGACCCAAAGCCAGAACCTGAACCAACGCCAGAAGAGCAGTTTGAAAGCAAGGTTGGTGCATTTGCGGAGCAAAGAAAAGCACGCAAATTTTACAGCAACCAAGACTACACCTTTGGCGATGACGATGTTCTTGAATCTGAAATTAGCGGTATTGGGGCGCGTTTTCAAGCGGGAATGGACGCTATTGAAAAAGCGAAAGAGTTCGATGCAAAAGGGCCAAGGTTTGAAGCCCCTGAGAATGCTGCTGATATCGAGCAGCAGTTGTTCCAAAGAGACATTCAACTTCAAGCAAGAAACGAAGAAGAAAGAATTAACCACCGTCTCAACCTTGCGAAAGAAGAGCGGCTAGACCAGATACGTCAAGATACAAAGAGGATGTATCGCCAAGAAGACATGACTCCTTCGGAGCAGTCACGGCAAGCGTCAATCTTGCGTAAGTTCAGAAAGAAGGAACTTGAGCGCAAATATACTTTGGACGACGTAGTAGAACAGGGTCGGGTTTTTAACCCAAACCAGTTTGCCAGCGTTCCAATTATGGACGACGAGGGTAACTATGTTGGTCGTGCAAGACTAAACCGTAAGTATTACGACGAGTCAGGTCAAATCCTTCCCAACTCAGTCACGCGAAAAGAGTTGGATGAAATGGGATACGACGAGCCTGCGGGCGAGTTGGTTATGTTTGACCAGAACGCTACGCCTGACTCTGTGTTTAAGTTCCTCAACCGGAACGGTGATGGGACAAAACTGGCGCAGTATGCAAAGCACCTTGACGAACTGGACATTCTGTACAAACGAAACATGGACCCGCTTGAGCGCATTTCTGCTGGTGTGCAACATGTGGTTGTTGAAGGGTTTCTTAAGTCTACGCAAAACCAACTTTTAAGTTTTGGGTCTGTCATCAACGATATTATTCTTCGCGCCAGCAACGGTAAGGCTGGCACTTCTGAGTTTGATTTTCAGGCCGCCCGCGCAAAAATGCGTCCTGTTTACGTCGATGATCTTCCTACGGAAATTGCAAGCGGAGTGGCACAAGCAATTCCCGCCCTTGTTGCTGTTGCTGTTACGGCTTACGCAACTAAGAACCCTGCGGCGGCTGCTCGTGTAGGCGCAGGTGGTTTGCGTCAACTGGCTGGTCGAGCAATTCTCAACGGTAGCCAAGGGCTGTTTGCAAACAGCATGGCTTACCTTGCATACAAGGGAGACTTTGAAGCCGAGTATTTGCAGCAAGGCATGAGCAAAGAGGATGCAACTTTTAACGCATACCTTGATGCTGGAGCAGGTGTTTTGGCGACTTTGTTCTCAACCAAACTGCTTGCTGGCACAGGGTCTTTCTTGATGAAAAACAAGAAGTTCCAAGAGGCTTTTGTTGCCGCAGCAAGGTACAAAATGCCTCACATTATGGCTACTGGATTTACCCGAGAAGCCATTCAAGAAGGGTTAGACGAAGCCTTCCATACCTCGTTGACCGCTGTTGTTGACCGCGCTGACTTGTTTGGTGTGCGGGAGGATGGCGACTGGATGATTGGTGCGCGGGAGTTGCTAATGTCTGCCCTTGTTGGCGGCACGATTGGTGGATCGTTTGGTGCAGGTCTTGACATGGTGTCTGTCACCAACGCTATTGATGCAGAGTTCAAGAAGGGCAGGGGTCCAAAGGTTGGCGAAGAGGCTCGCGGGCCAGATGGTCAACCGTTGGATTATGTTGCTGGCGATAACACTTACGATGCAAACACTGGCGAGAAAATTAGCGACCCAGATGCTGTTGACCCAACCTCTCCAGACGGCAAGACATATTCCCAAAACCGTGTTTTGCGAAAAGGAAAAGTTCCTAAAGTTACAGAAGAGAACCAAGCAAAGTATGAGCGGGAGTGGAAAAAGCGGTTCTACCAAAATTTTGTAAAGTCACAAATTGAGGAAACAACTACTGGCGAACGCCACAGTTTTCTCAAAGAAGCCGTCAACCGCTTGCGCGACTTTTCTTTGACCAAGGGTATGGACCCAGAAATGTTTGGCGACCCTCGAACCGAGGTTTACCGTGGCGGGGGTCAAGCAAGTGGGCAAAGAAAAATTGACCTTGTCAGTACGGATGCAGAACTTGCGTATGCTCTTGCTGGTGAAACACCACCCAACGATGCGCGTCTTGGAGAAAATACCAGCACGCGAGATGGGCGTGGGTTTGGAAAACTAGAGGGAGATTCGCGCAAAGACTACGAGCGCGCTGGTCTTGGGTGGATGGTCAAAGGGATGAACCAGCAGCAGCGTGCTGCTTTGCGTCTCAAGGCGCAAGAAAGTGTTGCTCGACACAAGAACGAAGTCAGCCGACAGGATGCTCGTGCGCAAGAAATGCTTGACAAAGCAAGCAAGGCGTACGGCGGTTATGTCCCGCCAGAGGTTGAACTAAAGATTCGTGCAAAAGCAGAAGCCGACGTACGACAAGAAATAGAAGAAGAAACCAGCGCACAGGCGTGGCTAGACAGAGAAGACTCCGGCCCATCACCACGGGACAAGGTTGGCCCAAGAACCCCAGTCGAAGGTGTTCCTCCCGCTGAACAAGTTGTTGCTGCTGCCCAAGAGGCTGCCCTGCCTTTGCCAACAGATCCCGAAGAGGGGACAGATGCTCGTCAGGAGCGGCGAAGCGCCCCAAGGCGGTTTGTTGAACGACTTGTTAAGCGGTACAAAAACGCAGGCAAGGTAAAGGGTGATGTTGTTGAAGCGCCCTCGCAAGAAGCAAAAGATTTGCAAGACGCAATGATGCAAATTGGCGTGCCCGTGGTATTTGTTGAAGGAATGACTGGGGGTGAGGCTGCTGTGCGTGACCGCGACACAGGGGTTATCTTGGTCAACGCAGCAAACTTCTCTGATATTGCAAGTCCTGAAATCAGGAACACTGCAATCTCCGCAGTCGTTGCTCACGAGTTTGTACACACGCTCCAATCAGAACACCCGCAGGCATACGCCGCGTTGACCAAAGCACTTGGTGATGTAAGTCCTGAGTTGTTTATGGAGTCTGCTCGCGCCTTCCTTGTTGACAAAGCGGCAACACGAGCAAGAGAGAAAGGCATCGAGTTGCCCGATCAAGACTTCACTGATTCGGAGTTGATTGATCTCATCAAGAACAACCCAGAGGTTGCTCTTGAGATTGTTCCATACGCGGTGCAAAACCTTGTTGAGAACATTACTGTTGACGCTGAAGGCAAGGTCGGAACAGGCACAAAGAAATACCAGCGCGAAGCACTTGTCAACGCAATGAAAGGTATGCCGCGCAAAGGCTTAAATCGGTTCCTGTTTAGAATGCGAAACATGTTTACTGCCATGAAGTCAAGCGGAAGTTTGACTCAAGCATGGAAGAGCATGAAGAATTGGGACGCTTTGATTGATGCGTTCGAGATCGCGGCGGCTGACTTTGGTCAGGTTGGACCGTTGGACACAGAGGGGCCAGTCGGTCCAGACGGCGCTTTGCCGGAAGGTCGCGCGCCACCGCAACTGCCCGAAGGTCGTGACCCTGCTTTGCCAGAGGGTCGTAGCCCCGCTTTGCCACAAGGGCGCAATCCCGCTTTGCCAGAGGCAGAGACGCTCGAAGAGGCAATCGGTGCTGCACTTGAAATTGCTGACTCCACCGAAAGTCTTGATGACATTCGTGAAGAGCGAGTTCGCGGGGCGGAAGGTAGACAGATGCAGTTTGAGTTCCCAGAAGGAACTTCATCACATGTGTTTGAGCAACCCGTTGTTGACCCGCCAGTGCAAACTGACCCGCTTGACCGTTCGTCTACACGCGCAAAGCGAAGCCGTGCAAAAGAGTTGGCTGATCGCAGAAAACAGGTGGGTAAGGCGGCAGCAAACCACGCAAGGCGTTTGGCTAAACAGCGGCGCAAGATTGTGGCAGACAGAATCCTTTCTGAGCGGGCAGATACAGGGTCTAGCAATCCTCAACATGCCGCAAAAGGCATTGCAAGAAACATTGTTACTGAGTCTATGGATGCGGCGGAACAAGGTTTGCGCCTGACGCAAGGGCCGCCCACTAAAGCACAGGTTGTTCAGCAAACCATTCGAGACATGCTTGAAGAAGACCCAGAAGGGTATGAGGGCATTCTCCCCGCGCTTATTAATTACGCAGTTACTGATGGCGGCATGTCTCAGGCCGACGCTGAAGCCTTTGTATTTACTGCTACACAGAAGGGGCATATCAAAGAGGGACAGGCTGTTTTTGAACAGGGTATGTTCTCTGACTCGGTTGAAGTTGCAGTGAGTATGCGCGGCGACTTTGACCAAGACAATGTTGCCGATGAGGAAGTTGATTACGACGCATCCAGAATTCCGCGTAACTGGGAGTCCAGAACCCTACCGACAAGAGACAAAAGTTTTGGGCGTTTGCACAAGAAGTTTGGTCGCCCCAAAATTACAGTCACAGGAAGAACCGAAGTCCAGTCCGATAACGCTTACGACCTTATGAGGCAGGCTGCATACGAAGAATTTAACTTGTCCGACAGTGATTTCCAAGATTTGTTTGATGAAATACAGAACGGGACTGCGGACCCCCAAGCACAACAGTTGTTTATAGACATCCAAGATGAGTTAGACGTTCACGAAAACTACTACAAATCAAGAGTCACAACAGGAACACCCATTGATATTGGCGACTTGGCAAAGGAAGAACTTCCCGATCTTTCGGTGGGTGGTTATCTTGCTGTTGAGGTAGAGATTCCTCCACCCGCCGGACATATCCCGCAAAGGGCTATGGATTTGGATTCAAACCAACGCCGAAGAAGGGGATCGCAAGATGAAACTATGCTTGGCCCTCATACGCCAAGAGCGCGCGAGTGGTTGGAAAGACAGCCTAACTACATATTGAGAATCGTCATGGACGGTGAAACGGGAGACGGCAGTGTTGGACTTTCGTTTATGGTCGCTGCTCCGGGCAGTAGAGATATGGATTATGGGCAGCAAATCAATCAGCCCAAAGAGGTCTCGCAATACATTTTCGGCGTTGTAGATCGTGTGGTCCGTTCTGCTGGTGCAAAAGGATTGTTTGACCGTGGTGGAGCAGCGTTTAGTGGATCAGACAACAACCCTAAGCGGCAAGATTTGTACCGCAGATATGTGTACCAAGTTGCCGCCGCTTTGCGAAACCGTGGGGTTCGGTCGGCTGTTGTCGAATCCTACAACTTGGCTGGCGGTGGCAGTACATCGGCATTTGTTCTTCAAGATGAAGATGGCAAGATCAACTCTGGAACCGAACAAGGTACTGCCATTGTCAACAACTTGGAGAGGACGAGACGGACAAACGAAAATGTAATAGATGGAATCGAAAACGCAATAAGTTCATTTAGCCAGCCAGACATTCTTCCTGACAACGTGGTTCGTGCTGCTGAAAATGTTGTTCTTGCTTTGACTGACGTTAGCCTAATGGCTAATGACCAAACACAACAGGTTTCCAACAACAAGTTCAAGGACCGCACCCCTGAAGAAAGCCGTCAAGACTTTGAAAACCAGATAAATAAGCACAATGATGTTATTGACAAGATTGATGTTTTAGTCGAAGTTGCGGGTGAAGCAAGGCTGCGAGCATCAGCCAATGGTGACTCTGCGCTTGTGGCGGCACTGGATCAATTTGTGGAAGTGAAAGAGAGGGTTCACCTAACTAGGGTTACTTTGGATGTCCCGCCAAGCGCAAAAGTAGACGTTGATGTTAAGTATGACGCATCCATGATGAACGGGCGGTCGTTGGCTGGACTGTTTAGAAGCCGTGGCGACTTGCCGCCCGGTGTGTTTGACGCAAAGTTCCGCAAAGACTCACGCATCCGTGCGGCACAGGATCAGGTCAACTTCCGCGCCTCACAACTTTCGGCTGCTGTATCTGCTGAAGCAAAAGAAGCGGGCATGAGCAAAGAGCAGTTGACGCAACTGGTTGACTTGGCATTGAAAGATACGCGGATGATGGAAAAGTTGCCATCCAGAACCCGCACCGCTGCGGAAGGGATGCGGAATGACATTGACAAGATGACCGACCTGCTGATTGACATTGGTGCAATCTCTGGTGAATTGGCTGTATCTGTTCGAGCAAACAAAGGCTTTTATGTCCACCGATCCTATCGCGTGTTTGACGACCCTAACTGGGCAAAGAAGGTTCCAAAAGACGTACGAAACAAAATGAAAAGATACCTCATCCGCACTGCTGCGGAAGATGGCAAAAGGATGACTGATGAAGAGGCAGAAATTATTGTCAAACAACTTTTGCTCAAAGGTGCTGAGTCTGATTCACCAATGGCTATTCTTGCATCGGGTAAAGGTGGCGTTGTTGCTGATGTATTGAAGCGGCGCAAAAAAATCGCTCCAGAACTTGCCGCCCTATGGGGTGAGTACGACGACCCGAATGTCAACTACGGCAAGTCCATGCAAAAGATGGCGCAACTTGCTGCAACGTGGCGGTTCACAAATGAAACTGCAAGAGAAGGTTCTGGGTCGTTTATCTTTGACGAAGCACAGGGTGACGCGGTTGTGCAGTTCCCAACCGACAGGGGCCGGTATGGTGGTCTTGCAGGCAAGTACACCACTCCCGAGTTTATGAACGCTTGGGAGAATGCGCACACTACTGAGACTAACACTAGCGCAGTGGCTGGCGTGTATTACCGGGGTGTTGCTGCGGTCAAGTGGGGCAAAACCATTGGTTCGCCAATGACCCATGTTAGGAACATGGTTGGCAACATTGGCTTTGCTATCGCCAACGGTCATGTTGGGTTGAATAGTGCTGGTGCGGTAGCAGACCTTTGGAACACGATGCCATTCGTCAAGTCATGGAAGAGCGGAGAGAAAGAGAGGGCGCAGCAGGAGTACAACAGACTTGTTGAACTTGGGGTTGTGCAGGGCGGCAATGTTCAAGACATTATTGACTTGATTGATGCTGCAAACGAAACGGGCTTGACTGTTCCTGACTTCCTTAAACAGTTGCAGGACAACACTGTTGCTCGTGTTGCTGGCAAATCTGCTGAGGCTTTGATTGATGCTGCAAACCGGCTGTACTCGTTTGAAGACGACGCATGGAAAATTTATGCGTTCTCGTTTGAGAAGCAGCGTTATGAAGAGGCTTACACCAAGGCGGGACAGCCTGTACCAACAGACCTTGATGAGCGTGTTGCAAAAATAATTAGGGACACTTACCCGAACTACAACATGCCGGGTCGTTTGCTTCGTGGTTTGCGTCGCACCCCGTTTGTAGGCACGTTTGTGTCATTCCCGTTTGAGGTGCTGCGTACGGGTGTGGAGCGTTTGCGTATTACCCACGGGGAATTGAGCGACCCCGTACTTCGCGGTATCGGCATGAAGCGTGCGATGGGACAACTTGTTGCATACAACATGGGCTGGTCATTTGCAAAAACAGTGACTGCACTGTTTGGTATCGACGAGGACGAAGTTGATGCACTGCGAGAAATGGTTCCACCGTGGGCGCAAAACTCTCCGCTGATCGTGTACAAAAATGAGAAGGGCCAATACGAGTACATTGACATTGGCTACACCGATCCGTTTGCGTACTTTGCAAGACCTGTTTATGCGTTGATGCGTGGAGAGAGTTTCAACGAAGCCATGTTCGGATCTTCGGACGGCCTGCGTCGTGGTGCTATGGATGAGATTCTTGCACCATTCATTGAAGAAGACATGGTGTTTGGTTCACTTCTTGAGGCTTACAACGGAAAGACCAAGAGTGGTCGCCCGCTGTACGCTCGTGCAGATAGCCGAATGATAAAAATTCAGAAACTTGCCGAACATATTGCTGGCGACTTTGCACCGGGCGCATACAACCAGTTGTTCAAAATTCCGATGCGTATTTTGCAGGACAAGACTGATGACTACGGCAATTCCTACAACTGGAGAAGTCACGCTCTGTCAATCGCAACAGGGTTTAAGCAACAGCCAATTAATCCTGAGCAGGCTTTCTCGTTCCACTGCCGAACCTTTGCCAAAATGGAGATCGAACTTCGTGGTCAGTTGACGCGAGTGGCCGGTCGTGCAGGCACAGTTGACGACAGCGAGTTAGAGTTTGCGTACAACACCGTGAACGCGGCGCGCGAGCAAAACCTCAGGGGCTTCCAGCGTATCCTGAGGGCGGCTGATCGTTTGAATATCCCAGAACGCCGCCGCGCAGAGTTGATGTATTCAGCAGGGGTAGCGCGCAAAAATATCCCAGCGTTGATTCGGAACGTACACATTCCGGTACAGATCGACTCAGATTTCCTTGAGCGGAATGTGCGAAGATCCAAACTCAACAACCCTGATGCCCCGTTGTCGCAGCGAGATGAAACCAGACGGCGCTTGCTCAAACTGCGCGCGCTGCAAAAGGAAGCAACCTCAAGTCGTTAGACCTGAGGTTGCTTCAGCCGGGGGGGTTGTCGCCTCGCCGCACACGCGGACCTTATTCGAGGCAAACACCAAGGGGGAGGGTGGATTCCCCCTTGGCGCGGAGGTGTGTCAGAAGGGAACTTCGTCTTGGTTTACAGGTTGTTGCGGAGCAACAGGCTGCTGAGGGGGAGATGTTTGCGCAGCCCCCTGTGGAAGACGACAACGGACACATGGCATCACCCGTCCTTGGAATGATGCTTGGTCTTGATACAGTTCAATCTGACGACCTGCCCACTGCTCAGTTTGAGGACCGAGGGCACTGGACAGGGTGTTTGCGTTTGTCTTGTTCAAGACAAACTTTTGTTGAGATTCATTGAAAGAGATTGCGGGTTTTTGAGTTCCATCCTGCATCTGTTCGATTGACACGTCAGCAATCGTCAGAGTCCGTGGCTGCGCCACATCCGCCGCCTTGAAATATGTTCCGGGGAAAGCATCGTTGATATTCATGTTGAAGTTCCTTCAAATAGTTAGAGGTTCGTGTTCAATAGCCCAGTCAGGAAGAGATAGGGTTTCCGGCGAGAGACTGTATGCCGGATAGTTCCCAGATGCTACACACTCTGTCCATTGTGTCAACACCCTTTTGTAATTTTTTCTCCCCTGTTCTACGGCTTTCCCATCCAGCAGGTACACACCCACTGCAAACGGGGCTGTTTTCTCAACTGCGATTATACAAAATCCGCAGTTTTTTTTCTCGCCGTGTTCCATACCGTCCTTGTAGAACGCGGCTTGTGTGTGATATCCAAACTTTGCAATGCTGTTTGCAAACTTTGGCCCCGCATCTTGCGTGGTCTTGAGGTCAACAATCATGGGCTTTTGCCTGCCTTTGCCTGCAAGCAAAAGGTCGATACGGCCTTTGCAGTCAACACCCGTGTCAGGGTCACGCCAAGTAATCGTTTGCTCCACTTGCCCTTTACGCTTGAACAGGGGGGCAGCGGCAGGGTGACTTCGGACAGAATCGCGCATTTTCATAGCGATATCCCAGTCTTCCTGTTTGCAAATCACACGGTCAGAGTTGACTTGTATGAAATCCTCATACTCAAGTTTGCCAGCCTTGGTGCGCCGGTCAATTTTGGGCATGATTGCGTACATATCCCTGACATATTCTTCTTCAAGAACCACCGCATGCACAAGTGAACCGAGAGAAAGCGCATCACTTTCGTATGAAATCTCACCGTCAAGGTAAGCCTTCATGTGTGCCATACTTCTCAGCCCATGCTTAATTGCACTTTGATTCATCAAAGGCAAAGCCCTGTATTGCTCTTCATCAATGTTAGATAAGCCCATATTTATGTCCTCCAAACTGGGGTTGAAAGGGGTTGTACCAAAACTGGCGAGGCCGTGTCAAGCAAAAAAATCAGATTCTTTTGGTTGACATGGTAAGATAGATATTGTACACTGTCTGCATGGATGCAACTGACATGCAAAACAAGATCCGAGAGATCCGGGCACTGCTTGCAAACACTGCTCTCCTCTCGACCAAACTGGACACACCAGTTCTGGACAAGAAGGCGGTGATGGTACACATTCAAGCGGTGGACAATCATCTCAAACTTGCATCTCCAGATGTCATGTGCGGGTACTGCTCAGGGCAGGGTTGCCGCGCATGCAAAGAGACTGGTTGGATGAGCAAAGAATTCGCTGCAATGCAGCCCAAGGAGTTCCATGCTTCGTGATTACCAGCACCAAGCAATCGCTGCTGCATCCGATTCTTTGTCAAAGAATCGGTCGTGCTTGCTGGTTGCTGCAACTGGCGTGGGCAAGACCACCATCTTCTGCGAAATCATTCGCAGAGCCTTGAGTAAAGGCAAGCGTGTTTGTGTGATGGCGCACCGTGACGAGTTGATTCGCCAAGCCGCCAGCCGTATTGAGCAAATTGCTGGTGTTCAACCAGAAATTGAGAAGGCTGGCCAGTGGGCCAAAGGTGATGTCCCAGTCTTTGTTACTTCGGTGCAAACCATGAATGCAAAATGGATTTTAGACCGAAGATTTCAGCGTTTTCAGCCTGATGACTGGGATTTGCTCATCATTGACGAGGCGCATCACGCGCTTGCTCAGTCGTATCGAAACGTCATAGACCACTTTCAAAAAAACCCCAAACACAAAGTGATTGGGGTAACTGCTACCCCTGACCGTGGGGACCAACTTGGACTTGGGGAAATTTTTGACGACTGCCCGTTTCAGTACGAAATTGGTGACGCTGTTTGTGATGGGTGGCTTGTGCCGATCCGCCAGCAGTACGTCACCGTGGGCAGCCTTGACTACTCTGAGATCAAGACAAGGCTAGGCGACCTTTGCGGCGGAGACTTGGCCGAGGTGCTGGAGCAAGAAAAAAACATACATGGCATGGTTTCGCCAACCCTTGAATTACTCAAGGGCAAAAGTGCAATCGTGTTTTGTGCAACTGTTCGGCAGGCAGAAATGGCCGCCGAAGTATTCAATCGACATAAGGAGGGCATTGCAGCATGTGTCCATGGAAAGACCAGCCCGGAGGATCGGGCGGACATTCTTGCGCGATTTGCGGATGGATCACTTCAATTTGTGACGAATGTTGGAGTGCTTACCGAGGGCTTCGACGCGCCCCGGTGCGACGCAGTCGTGATGATGACAGCGACCAAGGTTCGGGCGAAGTACGTCCAATGCGTGGGTCGTGCGACGAGGCCGATCACCCCACCTTTGCAGACGATGACGAAGGAGCAGCGGGTGGAGGCCATCGGGTCGAGTGAGAAACCCTTTTGCACAGTCATCGACTTCAAGGGTAACTCTGGTCGCCACAAACTGATAGGCATGGTGGACGTACTTGCCGGCAACAGGCCAGAAGGTGTTGTTGACCGTGCAAAACGAATCATCGCCGACGAGGGTGTGGCCGACCCAGAGGATGCGCTCCGCATGGCGGAGATTCGGGAGGAAGAGGAGAAGCAAAGGGAAGAGGCCCGTCAGCGCGAGATTTTGCGGAAAGCAAAAGTCAAACTCAAAGCCGATTACCACGCCAGAGAGGTAGACCCTTTTGCACGATTTGACATGACCCCCGTACATCCGTCTGATCCCAAGGAGCAGCCATCTGAAAAGCAGCAGGCCATGTTGATGAACAACGGGGTAGATCCCACAGGATTGACGCGCAAACAGGCCGGAAGATTGGTTGGAGATATTATGATGCGGAGAAAACTTGGCCGTCCAAGTCTAAAGCAAGAAGCAATCCTTGACCGATATAACCTTACAGCACGATCCTCATTCGAGGCTAAAGCACTGATCGACGAGATCGCTGCTGCTGGATGGAAACTACCTAATGCACCTTCTGGACGAGAACCTGAAACTTCTGTTCTTTCTGGCTCGGATGCAAAAGAGCAAAGGCCACTTCCGCAGGTGGACGGTGGACGAACTGGTGAGCGAGACATACCTGATCGCCCGCCCGGCGGTGGATAAAAGATTTGACCCCAACAAGGGGTCGCTGTCGCGGTTCCTGACGCGAATTATTATTCAGGATGTCAACTACAAGTACCGCCGTTTGCATGGTGCAGTAAGGCGGAGAATTGATGGAAAGAACGTATGGGTTCAACTGGAAAGACCGAACGAAATAGATTTCTGACCACAGGCGAGATCGCAAACCTTTGCGGGATGTCGCAGCAAACCATCATCCGACAGATTGACAAGGGATACCTTGAGGGTTTCCGCATTCCCGGATCAACACACCGGCGTGTAAGCCTGACCAACCTGCGCAACTGGATGGAGCAAACTGGAATAGATCAAGGAGATTTGGATGACTTCATCGGGGTGGAACCGGGTCAACAGAACCAACAAGTGTCCGATTTGCGGTAAGCCTGATTGGTGTTTGATATCTGAGGATGGGTTGGCGGTAATTTGCCCGCGCACACCATCTGACAAACGTGTGGGTGATGCAGGGTGGCTACACAAGCCTTCTGAGTTATTGCATACCCCTGCCGTGAGTGTTGCGCCACTCGAAGTGCCAGATTTTGCACCACCAGAGTGGGCAGAAAGGGTTGAGATGTGTCACAAAGAAATGCAGGCGTACCAATGGGATTTTCTGAAAGCCAACACGGGTTGCAGTGTTGAGTCATTGCATCGCATAAGAGCAGGATGGTCGCAGGCTAAGGGCGCGTACACGTTCCCCATGCGTAACGGCAAAGGGCAAGTGTGTGGCGTGCGATTGCGCTACCCCAACGGAAAAAAATCTTCTGTCAAAGGTTCTCGCAACGGGTTGTTTTTTGACCCGGACACTGAGATGCCAAGGGCGGGCAGGGTGTATGTGTGCGAAGGCCCAACCGACACAGCAGCCATGCTGTCCATAGGTCTTATGGCTGTTGGCCGTCCGTCATGCAACACCGGCAGCAAATTTCTTTGTGATCTGATCCCGTTTGCCAACGAGTGCGTGGTTGTGGCTGACAAGGACAGGCCCGGTAGAGATGGTGCAAAACTTGTTGCAACACAACTAGCAAAAGCCAAACGATCCGCTAAGGTTATTGAGCCGAAAGACGGCGGTGATGCAAATGAATGGGTCCAGCGCGGAGCCACCAAAGCAGTCGTCGAAGTTATTGCAGAGCAAGCAAAGGAGATCCGATGAAGTCCGCAGCCGAAAAGTTGCACCAAACCCTCAAGCAAACAACCACAAATTTTGCGGTTGAATTTGACATGACTGTCTACGAGGTGCTTGGTGTTATCAAATTGCTTTTGCTTGAGTTGTGGTACGAGCATGACCAAGAGGGTGCTGGAGAGGAATTTGACGACGATGAGTAGGCCCATGTACGAGCAAGCCATGGACTTGGCGCGCGAACACGAGATGATGTCACATGTAAGTGCAAAGTGGGGCGTGCAGTATTACAAACTGCCAATCTCATATCGCATGGATTTCATTCTGATGAGTGCTGAAAAGCCAAAGGCTTTTGCTGAGTGCAAGCACCGCAACTTCAAGTGGGGCCAATACCCCGATGTGATGATTAGTCTGAGCAAAGTGCAGGCTGCGGATTCGTTGCTGACTACCACCGGCCTAAAGACAATGTTGATAGTGCGCGCCATTGACACCATCTATTACGTCTGCTTGAACGAGTGCGTGGAAAATTACAGTTGGTTGCAGTTCGGCGGGCGTACCGTGAACACTCGTGACGACGGTGATGTTGAACCTGTTTACCACATACCGATTGAAAGATTCGGCTGCATCGCATAGCATCGTATAGGTATGGGTAAGTCTCAGCGCGACAAAGGCAAGCGGGGAGAACGAGAGGTCGTTGGGATTTTGCGTGGGCTAGGTTTTCCGTCCGCAAGGCGCGCGCGGCAAAGCGACGGCGCAATAGATCCCGACGTAGCAGGATGCCCAGAGTTATGGGTAGAAGTGAAGCGGCGCAAAAGTATTGCGGCCATGCGCTTCATGGATCAAGCGGTGCAAGATGCAAAAGACGGAACAATCCCCGTAGTCTTCATGCGAGAAGACCACGGGGATTGGGTCGTAGCGTTCAGGGTTGAAGATTTTCCCCGCGCCGTTCGGGAGTTCTGGTACAGATCCTCCGAACCGACGACGGATCCCACGCCTTCCCACGCGGAGCAAAACCATTCCGGTTGAGCAAGTCGCAGATGGATCGCCAGCCGTATCCGGCCTCGCGCCATTCAAGCATCTTGTCGATTGCCTGCTGCTCTGATTGATTGAGTTGAAGACGAGAAGGGTCTGCATCGCATAGCATCCAACCGTAAGGTGGATGCCGCGACATGCGCCTGCCTTCGGACTGGTAGCGTCGCATAGCAACGCTTGTCCGCACCTGCACAAGCCTGCGCTCGTACTCGGCTGCTGCGGATAACACTTGGCGAATGAGCCTGCCTTCTGCCGTATCATCTTGCACACCTTCTCTTGCCGCTTGGATCTTGAACCCATGCTTCTCAGCATGACGGTGCAAAGCCTCGGCCAGATACAGGTCACGCGCAAGACGGTCCATTTTCCAGACCAGCATCACGCCACCCTTTGGCGTTTGCTCCATAGCATCCCACAAGCCGGGCCGTTCAGGATCAGCACCACTCTTGTGTTCGTCACCATGCTTGCCAAGTACGCGCCAGCCGTTTGCTTTTGCAAACTGCTCACACTCTTGGTACTGGGTTTCGATTGACCCGCTCTCCCCCGGTCTGGGGGAGTAGCGGGCGTAAATGACACACTCAATCATCGGGGAACAACAGCGGCATGACTTCCTCAGCCGTCCCTTGTATGTGCAAACCTTTTGCCTTCTCAACCTTGACTGGGTTGATGAAGATGGCCGAGTCGTCCTTGGCAATGTCTTGCCATAGTTCAGCAGCGGGCTGCACCTCAAGCGATGTGCCGATTGCAACAAGCAAGTCGGCATTCTTCATAAGATCGTGTGCCTCCATCAGTTCCGTGATTGGCAAACACTCGCCGAACAACACTACGTCTGGCCGCATGATGTGGAGTTCAGGATCGTACCTGTCCTTCATCACCTCGCCGTGCAAATGGATGGCTGGCTTGCCAGCACGTTCTGACAGGTCGTCAACATTTTGCGTAATGTGGTGTTTGATTCTGTCACACTTTGCAATAGCAAAGTGTGCGGCGTTGGGTTCCTTGCGCTGTAGTTGCTCACGCCATGTGGCGTACATTTTGACGAAGTCATCGGTGTGGTTGACCAGACCATGGCGGCTGCCATAAATCTTGGGGTCATGGGTTTGCCAAAGCGGGTCGTTTGCATCGCGGTATGTAGGCACACCGCTCGCCTTGCTCAGTCCCGAGCCGGAGAACACAACAATGTTCTCCGCCTCGATAATCATTTCGTTAGCCGCAGACATATCTAGCAATGATGTCATGTCAGTTTTCCTTTTGATAGAAAAAGAATTCGATTTCAGGGTCAGGACGTAGCGTCGGTGGGATTTGCTCCAACACTTCGTCTGGAATGTCAGTGTCGTACCCGTCGATGTCGGTCGGGCCAGTGAGCAAAATGTTGCCGATCAGTGGTGCGTTGTAGCCAATGTGGCCAGACAACCAGATGCTCCAGATGTTGACAACAGAGTTGTCCTTGAGCAAACCCTCGTCGTCAACGTATACGCTCAGGCCAGACTTACCAGCCGGTGCATTTTGGTTGACCGGAACGACAGTGAACACGTCACACCCAAGCAAATCGTAGATGTCTTGGATGTTGTTCTTGCGAATTGACACGACTTGTCGTGTCCCATTGGTGTGCAAAAGTACAGCCTTAGTGGTGTCATTATTCTGTTTCGTCATCGTATAGATCCCCATAGTTGACGTTCCATGCTTTGCAAAGTCGGCGCACCATGCGCTCGATTCGCTCAAGCGATTCTGTCTTTTCTTGTTTCTTCTCTTGCATAGCAAGAGTCGTCCGGCAAGCAGGTCTGGCACGGTATTCAATGCCTCGTCGTTTGCATGCCCTCCGGGTGGTGCTTGGACTTACGTCCAAGTTCAACGCATCGCCACATTGTTTCGCAAGAGTCACATGGTGTGGGCGCTCCTCAAGGATTCGTTTGCGCTGCGATTCAATCCACTCGTTGATGCGATCTAAGTCGTCATCGGTTTGTTTGCGTCGGGTACTCATTAGCGGTCCTCGTGTCTTTCCACCGTGTCACCGTACACACGGTCGTATCCGTTGATATCAAAGATCGTGAGTACGGCTTTCGCCGTACCCACGATCACCTTGAACACAGTCTGTATCACTCGGTGGCCTCCGAGTCGTCATCCCCAGACCATGTGTCCGCCACACTGTTGTGGAGTTCGTGCAGTGCGATTACACGTTTGCGGTACTCATGCTGATTCCGCTCTCCCAGTGAGACAAGTATCTTTTCGCACAAGTCAACCATCTGTTGATTCTGCGCTGCAAACTTGTTTGCACCGTTGGCAATTTTGTCGTAGTCAAGTTGTTCACCCGCCGCCGCCATCCGTGCAAAATCTGCAAGTTGCTCGGCCAGTTCCCCGAGGTTCTTGAACCTTGAGCCGTACGCCTTGATGATGGACGAGAGCATAAGACCACGCTGGTCGTTGCCCTCTTTTAGTTTGCAAGCAAACTTGAACATCATCTCTGTCTCTGCGTCTGCCGGTATTGGCAGGTGTCCAAACAATGTCATTGTGCCAATGACATCTTTCCAATCGCCCGGATCACCGGACGATTCCAATTCGGGGAATGGTGTGTTTTCCATGCTCATGCTTGCACCTCTTCGGTTTGTGGGTTTGCGGCGTTGGGAGTCTCTTCGTCGGAGACGGGAGGCAGCGAATCGACAAGGTCGTCGAGCCTGCCGTACAGGACGTTCAGTCCTTCACAAAGTGATTGGATATCGTCTCGAAGCACTCGTGCTTCTTGCCAGTCAACGTCAATGCTTTCGCAGGTATTCTCGGCGTTGTCAATGTAGTGGTGTGCATCACTGATGGATGCGTCACCAATCTCGCGGATCTCGGATGCCAAGTCCTTGACTTCAGAGTCTACGCGGTCCATGTTGTCCGCCACAGTGTCGGCATCGCTGTCGAGGGACTCGACTTCACGAAGCAGGTCGCCAAGGTAGTCACGGATAGCAAGGACACGACCCGAAATTCCCGGGGCCATGTCACCGGTAGGGATGCCAGCCTCCTTGGAGGCAGCGGCGAGAATGGTGTTGAGTTGGGTGATGAGTTCAGTGTTCATAGTGGTTTCCAATCTCCCCCGAATCTCTGGGGGTTCATTTCATTACCCCCCCAGATATTCAGGGGAGTGTAAGGTGTGGTTCAACCGTCGTCAATCAGGAACGAACAAGTCCCTTGTTCACAATGGACAAGTAGGCTTCGGTGAGGTCTTGCATGTCCTCGACCGGGGTGAGCATCAGGTCGTAGCGATCACCGTGGATCTTTTCGTACGCCGCTGAACGCTTGGCTGGTGTGCAAAGCCCTTGCCCCGAGTCCATCTTGAACTTGGCTAAGCCTCGTGGCATTGGTTGACACCATGACTCGAAGCAAAGCATTCGATAGAACGCTGGGTGACCAAGTGCCATCAACGCTTGCGGATCGACTCGTCGATCAGCAGGCTTGACGCAGATGCCTTGTCCAACGGATCGTGTTCCGGAGCCGGTGCAAAATTGGCCACCGTCACCGGTCTGTCCGACCACTGCCTCGATGCGAACGGGGTAGCCATCGTTCTGTAGTTGCTCCGCAAGAGCAGTGGCTCGGCCCCAACACTCGGCAAACTTTTTACCGTCCGTGGTGCAAACAGCAGAGATGCCAACGCCAAGCGTCACCAGTGGGTGGAAGGCTTGGTTCTGTTTGCGCCGCCAGTGGTACTCCGTGCCGCTGAGGTAGCGGTCGATCATCGGTGACCCACCACCTGCCGCAACGGAGTTGCGTTTCCGTTTTGCATACGTCTTGGTGCGGTTGCCGGTCTTGCCGAGCAAGACCTTAGCGGCCTCCTGCCGCGCCTTGTCGTACCAGTCACGAGTGTTTGCATCGGAGCAAACGCCGCATTCAATGTCCGACATGGCATCGGCAAACCGGACACCTCCGGTGTGGAAGCGGTCGCTGAAGTTGGGGTTGCCCTTCAGGGCATCGGCCCAAACACCGTGGTTGTTGTCTGTGTCAATCGAGAGCGTTCGCTCCTTAGTGACCTTTTGCACGAAGTCATCGACAGAGTCGAAGTATTCGAGCATGGTGTTTTCGTCGTGCTTTGCTGTGAATTGCATGGTGCAAACTCCTTATCCCCTCACCTACTGGGGTCGTAGACTCCCCCAGTAGGAGAGGGGTTGGGTTAGTGGTTGGGTTGGATCACCATGATCCAACCATTGACACGGCCATGTCCAAGTCCGTCTTGGAGAGGTGCTTCCACACCTTCTTGATCTCCGTAGGAGACCAAAGCCGACACATTCGTCCGACCGTCTCACCGATGGTGAGGCCAGCGGCTCGCCACTTCTCCCATCCCAGACATGTCCGAGTCTGGATGGTGCGGGCTGACGAGACCCCTTCGTCTTTGATATTCTTCCTTGCTTTCGCAAGGAGGTCGTACTCGGTGGCAAACGTGCCAAGCAAGACACGCTCCATGTCCGGGTCGTAGTCAAAGTGAACCATGACACCGAGTTGCTCCCACCGAGCGACGAAGTCGGTTGACTGCCGCTCGGTGTCGTAGACACCTTCGCTGCCGCCGGGTCCATCCATCGCTGAGTTGCCAGTACCGATGAAGACGAAGTCTTCGTGACGGTGAACCTTGCGGTCCCCAACGTTTACGTTGTCGTCGAAGTTGACGAATTGGTTTAGACATGCGGTGCAACCGCTGTCTGCCTTGTCCATCTCGTCAAGGACGAGAACGACTGGCTTGTCGTATGCCCCAGTCACGACCCCTTCCTTGAAGGTTCCGTCGAGGGTGGGGTTCCCGAGATACTTCTCGGGATAGTCGTTCTTGTTGCAGCCATGGTAAATGTCCTCTCGACCAAGGATTGCAGCGACTTGCTTCGCAGCAAACGACTTGCCAGTCCCAGAGGGACCAGCGGCGTAGCACCGACCGAACATCAGAACGCAGGTCAGCATCTCTTCGAGTTGCTTGTGTGGGTTCTTGATCGTGCCATTGGCAACGGCTTGCTCGATCATCTCCTTTGCCCTAGCAAAGGGGTTGTCGGGGGATTGCTTCAGCAATTCCTGATTGGGTGGAGGAGGTGGCGTTGGAGCAGGCTGAGGCTGATCCTCTGCCCCAAGGGGCATGTCAAGCGGCTCGCCGCCGAACGATGAGACCAAACGTTCCAAGAACGTTGGGTCGCCGCCGACCATCTTGAGCCGGTAATGCCGACGTAAGTCGGAAGGATCCCATCCCCGATCCTTGCACTCTTCTTGCAGAAGAGCAGGCCAGTCACCAGCAAACCGGTACGAAAGTACCGCTTTGACAGCGTCACCGCCGAACTGCTGAAGCCACATTGATGCACCTTCGTTGCCGTGCTGAAGCAAGAACCTTGCTTCTGGCATCCGAAGGTAGTTGTAAAGCGAGGACTTCGTCCCCGAACGATTGCAAGCCACCTTGATGCGGTCCCTTGCTTCGGTCAATTCTCGTCGGCTCATGGCCATCTCCTTGCTGCAAAGCAGCGCCAGTTTTACGGCAGCCAACGACCATCGCTGACTTGCCAGTTGCTTTCCCCTTTCTCTCAGGGGTCGTAAGACTCCCCCTGAGATAAAGGGGTATTCGGTTCCTTGTGTCCCGCCGTTTGGGGCAGGGACTATTCATTCCCATGACCTGCCTACACTCGCAGCCGCATCCGGCTGATCCCTTGAGGTCCGGTGCATTCGCAGGCTTGTTCGTGCCATGTCTGGCGAGACTTGATCTCACCCCACACGGCAGGACACAAGAAACCGAATTGTCGCCTCGCGGCAAACCCACCACGCAAGGCAGAGCCTCACGCGGTGGGGAGTTTGCACCGTCA
>CEQV01004885.1_pt1 | contig 21242 bp, 9 predicted proteins | sample 530971 | NCBI WGS metagenome assembly CEQV01 (sample SAMEA2621173, study PRJEB7988) | marine metagenome | biome: marine biome (ENVO:00000447); feature: deep chlorophyll maximum layer (ENVO:xxxxxxxx); material: "saline water (ENVO:00002010), including plankton (ENVO:xxxxxxxx)" | depth 100 m
TGGTGCAGATGGAATTGATGGAGCCGATGGAGCCGATGGTGCAGATGGTGCTGATGGCAGCGATGGTACAGATGCCGTTGTAGTTAGCTTAACAAGCAATCACTATGCAATATCTTACGATGGATTTGATGCATTGAAATCACCTGCTACATATACTTTAACAGCGTACTATCAAGGATTAAGTGATACTGTATATTTAGCTTTTTATCAAGACGGAGTATTTAAAACTGAGATATCAACCTCGGCTGGAAATGGGCAATATGAAGTAACACCACCAGCCTCACCATTTGATTCTACTCAATGGCAAGTAAAGATTGGTACATCATCTATTAATGGTGGAGGCTCAGTATTAGCACTAGATACTATTTCCATATATTCTATTGAAGACCCTGAGATGCAAATACCACAGTCTGGATTAGTGGTGCAGCCAAGTAATGGAGTAAATGGTATTGGTAATTATTTATTCATGCCATCAGAAAATGATACCTCTTTAACCCTTCCTTCAAATTCTGAGTTTTATTTTTGGGATACAGGTGGAGCTTTAGTTGAAATTAATTCATCGGAAGATAATGAAAGTTTTGTTGATGGGGTCTCATGGGAGAAACTTGGATACGTTGCAATTGATTGGAATGTGGGAGTATTTAACGGAGTAATAGATTATGTAGATTATAATGATAATATATTAACGGGTGGAGACATTATGGTAATGAAAATGTCAGACACCAATTGGGCGGCATATAGATTGCAAAGATGGGCTCCAGCTTCAGCGGCAGATGCGTCTGGGCATCAAGCATTCTCATTAACATTAATCACATATCAAGGGGATGGACCATCTGGTTATACAATTTCTACCTCTATACTTGAATATATTGGATTCACTAAATCATTAGAGGGTGTACCGGGACCTACAGGGCCTTCAGGGGCTGATGGCGCTGATGGAACACCCACATATTCTGTTATAATTGAAAATGAAAACCACACATTCCCTGTAGTTGATGGAGCAGTATCGAGCTTTGAAGGTGGCGGAGGGAAAGTATGGGTATACAAAGGAACGGAATTACTAAACCCAATATCAAGTGGAACTCCAACTACTGGTGAAGTTAAAATATCAGCTCAAACTATTTCAAGCTGGATAAATGCATCTATCTCAGATGATGGGGATGCATACTTTAATATTAATGGTCCTACAGAGTGGACAGATATGTCAAAGGGTTATGCGACACTCACATTTAGTTTGGCTATAGAGTCTGATGCTAATGTTGTTAGTAAGAAAGTTTCATATTCATTGGCGACAGAGGGTGCCGATGGGTCTGACGGAGCAAATGGGGTAGATGGAGCAGATGGTGCAGATGGAGCTGACGGGGCGGATGGAACGGATGCTCAGACTGTAATGTTGACTGCATCATCTTATGTTGTTGATTATTCAAGCGGTTCTGCATCACCAACTACAATAACATTTACGGCAGTTCCCCAAGGCACTCCTACAGCAAATCATTATTATGATTTTCAAGTTGATGGAGTTTCAATAAATAATACTACTGCTACATCAAAGACTTGGGCGGTTCCAGAATCTAATTTTAACACACCTAAGATTATAACAGTAGATTTAAGATTAGGGGCGAATGATTCCGATATAATTGCGTCAGATGCTCTATCTATATATGGAGTTTCTGATGGTGGCCCGGGAGCTGATGGCTCAGATGGTGCTGATGGGGCTGACGGAGCTGATGGGGCAGATGGGTCGGATGGAGGTCCGGGTCCTACAGGACCATCAGGTGCACCCGGTCTTTCTGCTGAACCTACATATAGTAAAGTAATAGAATATAATAGGTATGGGGAATTAAATGGTGAGGGATTCTTAGCCTTTAATACTGGTTCTTATTCATTCCATACTGAAACAAATCTTGATGATATAGGTGAAAATAATTTATCAGACTGGACTAGTTCTAATATTAGCAGTCCTATTACGACTGATTTTTCAACTGCTGGTTTGTTTTTAATAAACAAATATGATATAAATGTAAATCTACATAATGGATATATTGCGGGATTAAATGTAGGTGATACTTTTGTGTATGAGATTGCATCTGATAGATGGTATAAATTTCAAATTTTAGAAAAAGGGCCGTTTAATCAAGCAAACGGACAGGCATTCTTAGTTAGCTTTGTAACAGAGAATATAACGGGCGGCGAAACAGCAATAAGCAACTATTTCCCCGGAGACAATACACAGTCAGTATTTTTTAAATTTGGGAAATCAGAGCCGGGACCGGCTGGACCTCCGGGTACTGATGGGTATACAGTAATATTAACTAACCCAGCTCATGCCTTACCAAGAGATGCTAGTGGGACTATAAGTTACGCAAATTCTGGAACGAGTGTTCAAGTTTACAAAGGAGGGCAACAATTAATACCAACAGATGATTCTGGCGCTCCACAAGATGGATATTTTAAAGTATTAAGTGTAGCTGATGATAATATTACAGCAGGAGCTCAAACGGTATATCCAGTAGGAAATTATATAAGATTTGATGACCATAGTGATTGGGCCAATGTAAATGTTCCAATTGCTGAAATTATAATAAATTTAGAGATTGAAAGCACTCAGCTCATTTTAGGGGCGACTCAAAGTTTAACATTAACTCAAGATGGAACTCCGGGGTCTGATGGTAGCGATGGAGGTCCGGGGTCTGATGGGGAACCGGGTGCTCCGGGAGCTGATGGGACTACCTCTAATAATATAGCTAACCCAGAATATAGCACATTTGAATGGTGGGCAACTCCTTTAACTCCTTTTAATTCGGATAGGTCAGTATCTATAGTTGATAATTCAACAGGTTCAGAATCAACAGATGCATGGCAGGGTAGTCGTATGGTTAAGTTTGTAGGGCATACAGATACTTCAAATAATTTATTCTGGTTTTCTCCAAAAGAAGCAACTGCTGGAGGAACTAATTTAGTCCCAGCCGATTATAATACAGGTAGCTTTACCAATGTAACCACTCCCGGTGATGTCATTATATCTTATTATTGGTTTTGTAGCAATACAAGCGGAGTGTCGGTTACACATAAAATTAGATATGCATATGATGACTCTGGGACTACAGTTGTTGGAACTAGGTCTCTTGGTACTCAAACATCTAGTGCATCTTGGCAGAGAATATCCTATAGGTTTGACGAGAATGTTGTAGGGATAAAGCCGTTAATACTAGGGTTAGAGATTGAAGATTCAGGCGCTCAATTTAGTCATTATATAGATGCCTTTATGATTGAAGATGCACAAGGGCAGGACACTCCAACTACTTTTACTCCTCCATTTCCCGGCTCTACTCAACATTCAAATATATATGATTTTTACGACCCTCCTTTAGATTCAGACGGAAATGTAGTTGGGGATGGGTACTTTGGTGATTTACTGAATGACCCTCAAAGGATAGGATTTGTAAAAGATGGAAATTGGATTACTTATATGGGTGAGGAAGGTGATTTTTATCTTACCGGTCAAGGGGATAATAATAATTACTTGCAATGGGATTCCTCTGAATCATTATTAACTATTAATGCTCAGTTGGCAATTGGAACAGAGACTATAAATAGATTTTATGTAGCAGGTGGCAATAATGGTAAAATTGGAGTAAACCAATACGATGATGATGCTTCTTACAATCAAAGGAAAATATGGCATAATAATATAGCATTACCAGATGAAATTCCATCTAGTATATCTGAGCATAATTCTGTTTATAACTTAGACTCAGAAGCAGTTACTGACGAAATAGACGATTCATTAATAATGGTTGTATTTAAAAAGGATATGACGATAAGATGGAGTGGTTATATAGTAACAGGTGTTTATGATATAGATAATCTAACAGTTCAAGAAAACACATATTCTAATTGGATAGCATATATAAATGGCACAGCTACATTACCAAGTCCTGTGAGTGAATATATTGCCGAAGATGACCTTATAATAATATTGTCAAAGGGGACAACTATAATATCTCCTGATTTTGGAGATGTATTAATTAATCATGGATGCTCTAATCCATTCGGACATTCTGGGCAAGGTTCAATTTATTTTGACACAGAGGATGTTGTTGGTTGGGGAGTTCCAAATTTAGGCGTAAGTAATTGGCAGAATGCATTCCAAACATCTCATGCATATGCATTTCAAAGAAGGTTTAAAAATGGCGCTGGAACTGGAATTTCTTCAGTAGTAGCATCATATGGAGAGACGGACAAATTTAAACTTGCAGAATTAGAGTTTACATATCTTAATGGAGTTTTAAATGGCGGTGGAGCTGGTGTAGGAACGAGTATAAATGGTAATTTAATCACAACGGGTAGTATACAATCAAATAATTATATAGTAGGCAGTCCCTCAGATGAATATACTTCGACTGGAACTATTATCAATTTATCCGATGGTTCTATACAATCAAAGAACTTTTACATCAAAGGTAATGGAGATGCATCATTTAGTGGAGCATTAAGTGCAGCCTCTGGAACATTTACTGGACAGGTAGATGCAGGGGGAGTTAAGATAGGAGGTGGAGTTAATGCATCTACTGACTATGGCCTATATATGGACTCTACAAACTATTGGTATAAAGATAATTCTAGTGCTATTCAATTCGTACTTGGCTCTGCTGATAATTATATAACATTTTCAAGCGATGTATTGTCAATAAAGGCTGCAAACTTAACTCTTGGCTCTTACAATCTTAATGACCCAGATAATCTTATAAGTTATATAAATACATCTGATAGCGGAGTTCGCATTGGGGGAGAGCTTATAGATATAAGTGGTAGGACTACCTTCTCATCTGGATTTGGAATAAACAGAACTGTATTTATGTTTGATGGAACTGATTCTGTTAGTCAGCACGTTAGCTCAAGTAATTACGGTTGGCTTATGACTACCAGTTTAGAAGATAGTAATGCCTCTAATGATATGCCGGGTAATCTAACTTTCAATTTATCTTACAGTCATAAACTTCATAATTATAGACATCATTATTTTGATGATTTATATGCAGCTGGTGGTACTGGATTAGGGGCAGGACCTAATCAAGGTAGTGATGCCAATCAAAATGATATAAGCGATTATGCTAGTGATAATACTACTGTAGTTAATGGACCAGAGTTGCCGGTAGATAAACCTGCGGTCTTAAGAGTAGGAAACTATTCAGGTGATGATGGACCAGAATGGTTTATTTTCAATAAGCAAAACCAATATTTTGGATGCGATGAAGCTGTAGATGGTCATAGTAATGAAGCAGATTGCGACTTACTAGCTGTTGACCACGCAGATGGGTTAGCAGGACATTGGAAAGTTAAGAGCAATCAATATAGTACTGGACAAGTTCTTAGAGAGGGTAAGTATATATGGCCCTATAGGCAAGATAGAAGATATAAAATGACAGTTAGAGTGAAGTGGTCTGCAGATAATGGTGCCGGTAGACTTTGGGCAGGATTTGAATGTTATGATGTTGGAGGGACAAGATTAAATGCAGCTGGAACTGATTCTTCTGGCAATCAACATTATTTTGTTTTACAAGCTCAATCTAGGGGTACTGTGGGGGGTACATGGAGAACATTTACTGGATATATGGAAGGTTGGGCTCCACCAGAGACAAGTCCATATACTCACAATAATGACTCTTGGGACTCTAGCGCATCCTCTCCATTGACAGCTAGATATGGAACATATTATTTTGCACCTGTATTTATATGTAATATGGATAACTCAAGTGAAGCGACTTCAGGAAGAATATATGTTGATTATATAAAGGTTGAAGAAGAGGATAGTGGTATAACGGTAATAGATGGCGATACTATAACTACTGGAACAATTTCTGCTGATAGAATAGATGTAGATGCTTTAGTGGCAACCGATGCGTTTGTCAATAATTCTATTACTATAGGAGACGTAACTACTCTTCTTCTTGATGAGACGACATCAATAACAGGTAATGCAATTGATACGGGGACTATAGATGCAGATGTAGTGTCTGTTGACAATCTAAATGCAGATAATATTACTAGTGGTAGTTTGGCTACTGTTTCTGGCGGTGATGAGATTACACAAACGATAACAGAGGGTGCGGGTACTAGTAATGTATTAACTGATGATGACTGGGTTAATTGCTTTAGTGTAGTCATTCCTCCAAATAAAGGAATTTCAGTTTTTTGTAATATAAAAGCATATGGGTCATGGGATAGTATAAATACTAGTGCTTTTGCTGGAGGGATAGGTTATGAAATCGATACAAATGATACTAATTGTCCTCCTGACGATGGTAATCCGGGGCAATTGCAATGGATGTCTTCCGATGCAATACTATCAACACAGTTTACCGGAACAACTAATTATGTTAATGAAAGCGAATCTGATAAAACTTTTTACTTTAAATATTATGTTGGTAAACATGATTTAACTAACCCTCAAGCAAATATTAATTACAGTTACATAGAATTTAAGAGAGCAGAAACATAACAAGGAGTAAATATGTCAAGATATATATTATATGATTCATCTGGGAATATAGTCCGAATGCAACGGACTGCCATAGATGATAGTTTAGCGAGAAAGTCAGGTTTGACGCAATTAGAGGTAGCATCAACCTTAGATGGAGAAGAAGCTCTTATGGATTATGAGGTGGTTGGTGGGGTCTGCCAACTTAAAGCTGGCAAGACAGCCGGGAGAGTTGTTAGAAATGGGACTGTTCCTGCTCCGGGTGGAGAATAGTCAATAAAAGTATTTGATAAAAGTTGATAATATAACTAAATTATATGTTAAATAAAAGGAGAAAAGTATGGACTTAAAAGAAAAGCTAATAGCGCTAGAGAAACAAGCCGAAGAATTAAAGGGTATGTTCATGAAAGTGATGGGTGCGATTGAGCTAACTAAGACTCTAATTGACGAAGAGAGTAGTGACGCCCCAGCTGAAGATAAGCCAGAAGATAAACCAGAAGAAGGATAAATATGTCTAACCTTATTACGAATCCCGCCAATCAAGGTGGTGGTAGCCGAAGAAGTGCAAAGTCAATTCAAAATAGAGCCGACTCTTATAGGGAGACTTTAAGGAATCAAATTGATAAAATGCACGATGACGCTGATAGAGAAAGAGAAGAAGGTCTATTTAGCGAAAGAAATATGGCTTTCTTAAACGCCGCTATATCAATAAGGGGGTTCGTAGAGGGAGCAAGGAGCAATAGGGTAGAAAATCAAATTGATTCCCGTGGAGGATTATCTACCCTTGGCATCAAAAGAGATGAGCGAACAGAAATATTAAACCCGGATGGTTCTGGGGATTATATTGCTAATCCAAATGAAGGTAAGTGGCTGACTGCCGATGATGAGGTCGCCACTTGGACTATGGCTGAAAAAGTTGAGCATCAGGGCTTTTTTGATAAATTCGCAAAGAATATGCTAGGATGGCACGCAGGAGTTGTAGACCTAGAGGATGGTGCATACGCAGGGACAAATCCGATAAAAGAGGAGGAGCGGAAAAGACTTACTGGTACTGATAGTCCTATAGAGGGGATGCTAAATAACATTAGAGGCTTATTTAAAGGTGAGAAGAATGCTAATGAAGTATTAAATAATAGCCCCGGCATAATAAGCCAACAAGAAGATGCAGACGAAGAAGAGGTGGCAACGGCTGTTAATAATTCAAATCTATCATTACAGGAAATACTAAATCCATTAGCTGTTCCAACAAAGCTAGATATTCTCAACGATAGACTGAGTCAAGGAGAATCCCCATATCCAAATCCTTTAGATAGATATGAAGGAGAGTCACTTTATACAGTCCCAACTTTTGAGCCGACAGAAATAGGGTTTAATACTCTTCCATCTCAGTTTGATGTTACATCCCCTGATTATGTTCCTGTGGAAGGTACTAATCCTAATTATCAGCATAGCCAAAGAATAAGAGAGGGGCACATATTAGATTTAGAGACTGCTCCAGATGAATATTTTACTAAAAATGATATGACGAGAGGTGATGCAAGTGAATCAACTCATATGATGTCTCATCAACCTATATATCGTAATATCCACGGGAATCCAGACCAATATGAAGATGGTGATTATAGGAAGTATGGATTTGCTAGTGAAGAGGAAATGGAAAAATTCCGGTCATATACCGAGAAAACAAACAATGAAAGAAAATCAAGAGCAATGTATCAAGACTGGTCTATTATCACTCCAGAACATGACCAATGGGAGCCGCTTTCGATGGAGGATTTCATAGAGTCTTTTTCTTACCATAGAGGTAAAGCCCTAGCTGGGAATGAGTGGGGTAACCCGGAATATGTTAGTGAAATTCAAGGATGGGCAGTACATCCATCATTATTCCCTGAAGACCCTGATGCTCCATCTACGCATTATGATGATTGGGTTGACTATACAGATGACGAGCAAGGTGCATTAGAGTATGCAAAGGGTAGAGGGGAGGTATATTATTACGATACTGAAGATGAGGCTTTAGCCCATGCAACTGGAGGTTGGAAAGATTATGAATCTCCATACAAAGAAACACAAATAGGATTTGGTCAAGGAAGAAATCCTATAGATTTACTTAATATGGACCTCTCTGGGGCAACTCAAGAAATTCCTGCTTATGAAGAACCAGAAGTCGTTGAGGAGACTGATGATAATGCTGTAATTATTACCAATGAAGGAGATATAGTAAACCCCACAAGAAAGACTAAAGAAGATATAGAGGCTGAATATGGAATTAATATAGTTCCAACTACTAATGAAGAGGAAGAGGAAGTGCCTGCAGATGATAGTGAAGAAAGGGATGAATTAGGTGCTGAACTAATGGATAAATATGGTCCAGATGCATTTGCGATAGCGCAGGAGTATATAGATAAAAATAATGGAGAAGGTTGGGCTCCAGACGAGAATATTCACGAAGAAGTATATAGATTCTTGGGCGGAAAACACGACTTGCATCCAGATGCAAAAGGTTGGGCAACACTTACATTCTCTCAAGAGGTGAAAGATAATACGAAAAAGATTAAAGAAGTTAAAAAGAATATAGTTGATGACGATGTCTCTAGTCCCACATATTCTACGGTTCCGGAGGTTCAAGTTGTAGATAATAGGCCGACTGTTGAAGATATAATGGCCGAATACGAAAATAGAGATGATAGAATTGCGCATTGGGATTTACATAGATATATGGAAAATTATGGTAGGGATAGATATGATGAATATATGGAAAATTTTTATGACCCTGCTTTAGATGACGAAGAATCGTGGCAATTCCAATGGGATAAATTCCAAGAGGAAGAGGGATTTACAGTAAATGAAGATGGGACTGATATCGCAGTAGATGGAGATGGTAACTATATGTGGGATGGGCTTAATTCTCAAATATCTATTCCTGATAGTAATAAAAAGAAAGGCTCCCAGATTTATCTCGAAAGAATGAAGAAAAGATTTAAGAAAAAATTCAATGCGTGGGCAGAACCTCAATATAAAATAAGAGATAGGGATAACTTTTAATGAGCTATACAGATTATAATGCCAATAGGGACGATACTGGTGATTGGGATTTTTTAGAATTAGAACCCTATAAAGACCCTGAATATAGAAAAAAATACACTCAAGATATAATTAAAGAGCATGATGGTAAGCGATTCGATGAAATGGACGAGCTTGAGATTGAAGAGGTTACAAAGAAATTTATAGACAAAGGAATAGATGTCCCTGAATATTTCAATGAAATGAGTCAATCTAAAATTGACAAAAAAGTAGAAGATTGGAATATAAAGAGAAAAAAAGAACTAGATGAAGCGGATGCCATAAAGGCTGCTGAAAAAGCAAAAATACCGGGCAAGATAGTTACGACATATAGTGATGTTAAAGGCGTAAAAGATAGCATACAATCTATAGAGGCAGAATCTGAAACAATAGCTGATGAAGATTCAAATATTTTTTTAAAAACAGATGCGACTTTAGGTGTTGGAGAAAATGTATCTAGTTTACTTGGTACGGGTTCAAAGGCAACAGGCAACGTCCCTATATTTGGCAAGAAAAAGGTATTAAAAGGGGCAAGTAAAATTCTAGGAGATTTAGGGGATGCTATTCATAAAGGCGAAGGAGCTGTTGGTGGTATCACAGAATATGGAAAGGCTAAAGCAACTCAAGCTGGTGGTCTAGTAGGAAATGTAAAAAAGGGAATATCAAAAGTTGCCTCCAAGGGAATAGAGCACGGAAGCAAGTTAGCCGGGAATATAGTAGAGCATGGTTTAGATAAAACGGGAGATATTATAGGAAAAACTCCCATTGTAGGCAAGACAGTAAATAAAGTTTTAGACGAAACAGGCAAGTTAATAGGCGATAAATTAATTAAAAAGGGTGGAGAAAAACTTGCCACCAAAATAGGTGAGGCAGGTGCTAATATACCTATAGCTAAAATGGTTTCCACAGGAAGTAAAATAGCCGACGTAGTGGGCATTACAGATGATAGACGAATGGTCGAATCAGAGGAAGAACAAATAGCAGATGTGGCGGCGGCGACAGCTGGGACAGCAACAGTTGGAGCAACATTAGCTGCAGGTGGTGTAGCTGGAAGTGGAACCGTAGCAGCAGCAACTACTGCGGCGGCGACTACAGCAGCAGCAGGAGGTAGTTTAGGTGCAGCTGCATCAGCGGCCTTGGCGGCTATGGGTCCTGTTGGATGGGCAGCCTTAGCGATAGGTGGAATAGGGGCGGCATTTGGATTGTTAGGACAAGGTAATAGTCGTAAAGTTCAAGATAGGATGATAGGAGCAAGGTCTAGGAAATGATAGATTTGTCTAGTTTTAAAGATTATATGGCAGACCCTAGTGTTTTAAAAGAAGAGCACATTAAAGATTTTAATGATAAGACAAAAAATATACCATATAGAATAGAGGATTCTTGTTTTGATGACAAGTATACAACTATAGTTTTTGATACAGGATGGATTACATTCCATATAGAAGATAAAGTCTGTTATATAATGGCTTACTATAGAGATAAAAAGAGTTCCGGAGTTAAAAAAGATGAGATATGGAGTGCTTTTAAAGATATGCTAAAGAAGAATGACTGCAAAAAAATAACAATGTATACTAAGGTCAATCCCGATATGTGGAAACGCAGATATGGATTTGCAATAAGTAGATACGAAATGGAAGCTATATTATGAAGATATATACTAGTGTAGAATGGACATGGGATGATGACTTGGGTAAAATGGTTGAAGTGTCATCTGATTCTTATGATTATGAAGGCGAACTTCATTTAATGGGCGGAGAAAAAGGTAATAATAAGGACAGGCAAGACGATAGAAAATCTATGGATATGACTGTAGAACAGCTTGAGAATGTATTGAAGCAATATGAGAAAGCTGGTGACCCTACAAATAGTCCATTTGCAGATGCTATTGAAAGAATGAGAATAGATACTGAAACTAAAATAAAGGAATCTACAGATGGATTTAATCTTGCTAAAGACCAAGCTAGAGACCAATATGATTTAGAGAAACAGATGGGGCAAAAGGGTTATGCGGATTCTATAAGGCAATCAAAGGAGCAGATGGGCAGAATGCATCAAGAGGCTACAGCCCAAATCCAAGATGCTAGGAGCGGAGCAAGTGATGCAGCCTTTGAAAGTATGGTACAAGAGGGAGTAGGTGGACTGGCCGCTTCCGGTGGCAGAAAAAGGAAAATATTATCAGAAAAGGCAAAGCAACAAGTTGGCTCAATGACATTGGGATTAAAACACGCAAGAGATGCAGAAAAAGCTCAACAGAGAGCTCAAGAATCTTCTTTAAGTAGAGATGTTGCATCGGGAGCTTTTGCTATGGACCAAAAAAATGAAACAGCTGAAATGCAATTAGACCAAGCCAAATCTCAACTAAGAAGAGACGAGAAGTCTTTTGTAGATGAGCAACAGGAAGCACAAACAGATGCATTGGAAAATTTAAGAGATACAGCTTTTGGAATGATTCAAGATACCGAGAGAAGTTTCTTGTCGAGACATTCAACGTGGGGACATCCAGACTCTGATTCAGTTAATTGGGACCCTTGGAATAAACATTTTGATGATTATGATGATGAGATAGGCAGAGACCGTAGCGATTTACTTGGAAGTGGCGATACATCAACTAGATATGAAGATGTCGATGAGTGGCATAATTGGTCTGATGAGAGGTTAAAAGAAAACATAGAATTAGTTGGAGTATCTAATTCTGGAATTAATATTTATGAATTTGACTTTAAAAATAAAATCTATGGAGAAGGAAGATATGTAGGGGTAATGGCACAAGAGGTTCCAGAGGCTGCATATGAGGTGGATGGATATTTATGTGTTGATTATAATAAAATAGATGTAAATATGAGGAGAGTATAATGGCAGTAGATTGGAGAGGGATGGCATTAGCTTTTGCTCAATTAAAGGAAATGACTGAGCCATCAGATGTAGATACAATGGTTAAGGAATATGAACTTAGAGCTATTGAGCAAGATAAAAATCTTGCATTCAAAACTGCTGAGATGAACTTTAATTCCTTAAAAGAAGAATATCAAGATAATCAAAGAGAATATAAGACAATGAGAGATAGCATTACAGAGATGAATGCTAATGCTTTAAATCTGGCGGATGAATATGTTTCTCCGCAATTCTCCGATTTAATAGCTGATGGTCCAATGAAAAACACAAAGCAACTTGAGCAAAAAAATTCAAGAATTGCATTTGAGTCAAATAAGTTAATGAGCGAACTCTCCCAGATGTCTAATATTTACAAGAATATGAAACACGGACAGCAACTTAGAAAAGAATGGGGTGGGGCTGCTTATAGAGAGTTTTATACTGACGTTGATGGTAATTTCTTTGATGAGAATGGGACCCCCTACACCAAAGACTCTCCAGATGTAACTCCTCATTCTTGGGATTTAGATAATCCGGGAGCAGAGGGATATGAGAGGTTAAGCGAGAATGAATATAAAATTGCCCTTGATAAAATAATAGAAATAGAAGGAACATTACCTGATGGGACTTATGACCCTACTAGGGTAGAAGGTCTTGAGCATGGATTTTGGTCAGGCTTTAATTATGCAGACATTAAAGATGATGAATATAGAGCTATAACAACTGAATCGATTAAAAGAAAAGATGAGAAAGAAGATATTTCCGTTAAGGCTGTTAATCTACAAAGTAAAAATATAAATTCTACCAATAGGCTAAATATGCTTTATGCTAAAGATTACTATGAAGCAAATGAACTTAAATGGGATTCTCAATATAATACCTTTGAAGACTATTACAATAGTTTAGGTGCCGAAGAAGCAGGAAATTTAGATGCGGATGTTACAATGTGGAAGGAAAAGCAAGATATCCAAAGGAAAAATGCTCCAGACCCTGACTTCACATCGAAGCAACACGCAACATATGGTGGCGCAAATAACATAATAGACAATGAAGAAGAAAGACAAAATGCTAGGACTGCTTTCAGGACTAAGGCAAATAAAGAAGAGAAAATAAATACAATAGCCCAAGGATTTGTTCCATACCTACAAAACCTTATGGATTATAATCTAAATACAGAAATAGACGTAGAGGATGGGGAGAGATATTTAAAGGATGATAGTGAATGGGATGATAATAAGATGAACGCTACAGCTCTGGCGTTAAATGAATTTATTTCTCAATTAAAAGGAGTAGATGGAACTATAACAATTGGCGACTCTGTTATCAATCCATTGAATATTCCTAACATATTATTGCCGAATAATACTTTAGATGAGGCTTATGCTAACTGGGAAGGTAAAAATTACGTTATGGGAGAGCCCGGGGCTAGTAATAAATATGACACAAGTTGGAATCCATTTAGTTATGGTGAGATGCCATCACCATTTAGTGCGGAATCTGTTTTTAATATTACTACGTCTCCGACAGGACAAGCAACATACGATGATGAAGTTATAAAATGGGCTGAAGATAGAGAACTAACAGCTCCATTAGCTGGATTCACAAAAGAATTAGAGAATAAAATTCTATCTGGAGCTTTCCGTCAATTAGGTGGAGATGATAAAGAAAACATGGCTATTTTACTCGAGGCTAAATCTAATTTTGACTATGTTGTTGATAATTTTGAAGCATTTAGACAAGGAACTATGAGTCAAGATAATGAGAGAGTATTTAAAGAAGCTCTAAATAATATGTATGATTTGTTTGGAGACCATTTTACGACAAGTAGAAATGAATTAAAATATACATATTGGAATGATTCACTAACGGCAGCTAGGAGATAAATGTCTTTATTAAGAACATTATTAGAAGAGCAGAGTTTAGACCAAGACGAAAGGCTTTTGCGTCATAAAAAAAGAAAAGAAGCTGAAGAGCTTAGGGAGATGCAGGAAAATTATTACGCAAAAAAGAGCGCAGAGTCTATAGTTGCAGATAATGAAGCCTCAAATAATAGACCTACATCAGATACCATATCATCCCTTTCAAAAAGAATAGAAAGAAATAAAAACAAAGTTGAAGAATATGTATCTTTATTGGAAGATAAAAATGATATAGATGAAAATGTGAAAAAGGGACTTAGTGGGCAGTTAATTGATTTAACTGGTGGTCAAGAATTCAACCTCACTCAAGCATATAAAGATAACTATATAAAAGAAAGAATAAAAGGCTCAAGGGTAGATAATGATAGTTGGGGGTCTAGCAATGTTTATGATGCTCCTTGGAAAGAAAACTTAAATTATAATTATGTAAATTTCATTAGCAATGACTATGAAACATTTGTTCCCGGATTAGGTGGAATGATAGACGACGATGAGACTGGAGATTTTAATGAATATGTAAAGAACTATGACGACCCTAATGCTACTTTAGTTAAAAAGTTTTTATCAGATACTACAAGAAAGGGAGCAAATTTAGGACCTTTAACTGCTTACATTCAAGCTGAACACGCAATGGATATGTATCAAAATATGCAAAATCCGGGATATGCATTGTGGTATAAGACGATGCAAGATTGGAAAGAGAGTGGCGTTCCTAGTCGTGAAGCTCAACATAATTTAATGAAAGAGGTTTATGGTCTTGATTATGATTATAGACAAGCAACTGATAGCTCTTTTGGTAGAGGTGGTCATGCATTTTTAAAAGAATTAACTTTAGGCTACAAGGCTCCACATATAGATAAACTAGAAAGTAGAAGCGCATATGATGAATGGGCTTATACGATAGGGAGTTTAGCTGGATTTGGAGCAAGTTTCTTAGTTCCATATGGTGCGGCTGCTAAAGTTACTACAAAAGGTAGTCAATTATTACATAAAGCAGCATTTGGAAGCAACTTAGTTAAGACCGGTACTAGTGCTGCAGGTGCAGTAAACGCTACAACGAATCTGCAAAGATTTGCAAAATGGCATTCCACTACTAGAGGTGGAAGTATGCTTAATCAATATGGTACTAATCTATTAGCATTTAATGCGCATGGACAAATGTATAAAATGCCCGAAAATACTACATTGATGGATAGGTTGGAGATAGCAGGACATTCAACCGCAATGGCAACCTTATTTACTGGTTTGGGTTCTATTGGAAGACTTTTTGAAGGAGGTGCATATTTAAATAAAGGATACAGCAGAGGTAGATATTGGACAGCAAAAGGCTCTGAGACACCACTTGCATTTGGACTAGGATATGCTATGACACCTGATGACCCTGATAATCCTCACGATAATCACAATAAAATAATTAATGGTTTATTTTTTGCTGGACTTCATTCTTTTGGTACTATAAAAACTGCTCGAGGAGTAGTGAAAGATACTAAGACCGTAAGAAAGAGAATGCAAAAGATGCAAGATGAGCTTGGGAGAATATACGATAGAGGCGAAGTCATAAGAGGTGCTGATGGACAGATGCATAGAGTTCCATTTACAAAGGGTGATAAGAATTGGTTATCACAAAGAAATGAACCTCACTTAATATCTGTTAAAACAAAACAAGGAAGATTAGAGAATGTTGACTCCGGGAAAACAAAAGGAGAGGTTTTAATAGACACCGTAATTAAAAAATTACAAAGCAATCCAATGAAATTAAGCCATCACGCAGCTCAATTAAGACATCTTAATAGGATTATAGAGAAAGAATATCATCATCATAAGGTTACGCCCGAAGAATACGCTGCGAATAAAAGTAAAGCAACAGATGGTGTGGTTGCTAATCTGCAAACTCGTGGAGGGAAAGTCCCAACATTAGCAGAAATGAATTTTAATGCAAAGTCTAAAATAACTGATATGCCCGAGGTTGCCAAGATTAATACAGAGATGTCTAATCTCGCCAAAGGTTCCTCCCAAATGTCATCCGTAAATGCACAAGCTAAGTTAGACAAAGTTTTAAGCGAAGCATCCGAGGGTTATATCACAGATTCAGCAACTGGAGAAAGAGTTCCTATAACATCTGAACAGGTAATGGAATTAGATGGATTAACTAATGAATGGCAAACAAATATAAATAATATTGTAGAGGCTCGAGAAGCTACTACTGAGGCAAAAGTAGAAACTCCTAAAATAGAAACTGCCAAACCAGAACCAAAACCAGAAGTATCAGAAGCTGAAGATATTGCATTTGGAGATGCGCCCACTAATGTAAGAACTAAAAAACCATTAAAGCAATTTTCAAAACCAGTAACAACATTTGCTGAAGGTCAAAAAAGACTTACTGATATTAATAACTTTATATCAAATAAAAATGAGCAATTATCGAAATTAGAACCTGAAAGCAAAAGATATGAAGAAATATCCGGGCAAGTATATGAGGCACAAGAATACAAGAATAATCTTCAAAACTTCCTTGCTGATAAGGGTATTATTAAAAAGCCTGAGACCGGAACTCAATTCGCCTCAGATGCTAGAGACCCATTAATGACCACAGAGCAAGCTATTGAGAATGTGGGTAGTCCAAAAGCGGTTCAATTTCAAGAGACATTGAGCAAGTTAGACAAAGAACTTGGATTAAAAGCAGATTTAGACCAATCAGCAGGATTTACAGAGGAATGGGGCGATGAAAATTCATTGGTGAGTACGGTTGAAGGAACATCACCTGATGTTAGGGCTAAGATGAGAGTTAGAGGTGCATATGTAGGAATGATGGGTAAGCAAAAAGATGTGGTTAATTTCTATGGAGATGAGGCGGGTCCTCATAGGTTACATAAAATGACTATTCCAACAGAATTAGTACCGGAGTTAAAAGAGTCTTTAACGGAATTTGGTTTAGATAATAAAACAATAATCCCAAGGGGAGATAAGTCTGAGATTCTTATTTGGGACCAAAATGATTTAGATATAAATACAATAGAAAGGATAGCAGATTATTATGACACAAACTACGAAACAGAAGTCGGGGAATTTGAAAGCCTCACAGGGTACGCAGGTACGACGCAACAAGCTAACAGAGCATATCTTAGCATCCTCGGACAAGAAGCGGCCAACACGGGGCAAATTAGTCAAATCTTCAGGGAAAACCTACCAGTTTTCCGTAGCAAGAGAACGGCAAAAGGGCTCATAGATAGAATAGGTCAACAGCAAATGATGAGTTTCAAGATAAAAGAAGGAACTCAATTTAAAAACCTTACTCCAGACCAACAATCAGCGGTTCTGGATGGTAATGCAGATTACTTTAGGAATTCCAGAGAGTGGGATACTAGCTTAGAGTTTGGTTCTGGTCCATTAACACCGGCAAATATAAATAATATGATGAAGCTAACCGGTATGGCGATTGATGCAGGTAGAAATGTATTATTTGCAGACTTACCTAGATTTATAAGAAAACAAGCTAAAGGGTTAGGCATTGATAAAGATAATTGGACTGAGATGATGCAGAACTTTGAGACACTCCCAAAGAATGTTCAAAGTTGGATGAAGAAAGTTCATAGTCGTGTAAGTCAGTTAAACTTAAGAAATAAGCAAATTGATGAGGCTATAGATGATTTTGAGGTTTATAGAAGCAACCATTGGAGAAGAGGAGAAACATTACCACCAGATAAAAATAAAGAATTAGCCCTTAAGGCAAATAAAGCAGCCCATATGATTGAAGATTGGTTGAAAGAAGGCGATATAGTTTCTGACAAACTATTAAAAAAGCATAAGAAAAAATTATTCAAAAAGACTAATAGTCTTGCAGACTTATTAAAAGAAAATGAAAAAGGGGAACTATTAAACGAACAAGCTGCGGAAATGATAAGTTATTATGTTTATACATTAAGAGCTTACCAAAATATAGGGCAAATAATAAATGGTAAGAAAATGAACATTGGAGATATAGGTGGTCATGTAAAGGAGATATCAGAAAGAAGTGCAGCAGAGCAAATAAGAAAACTAGATAATGACCATGCCCTAGACTATATCTTAGAAGACCATCAATCATATGTTCCAAAGGATAAAACCTTACTTGAAGATGCTAAGATTATTCTCGCAAAAGGACCTATACAGAAACCCGGATTCTTTAAGAAACTAGTTACAATGTTTAATAATACCGAAGGATTTGCAGATATTATACAACAACAAATGGGAATTCCTGCTCATTCAATGGTAGAGAATGCCGCTCAGAACCATAGTGTTATGGAACAGAAAAATGATGAAATGTTCCACGACTTATTACAAGCTCTTTGGGATGTATATGGAACAACTAATCATCGTAAGATAGATGTTAATAGAATGTTTAAAATACAGGCGGTTGGACAGGGCAAGGCTAGTTACGATAAGGATTTAAATAAAGGCGAACGGAGAGTATATGATGAGCTAAGAAAAATACTAGATAAGAGTGAACACATAGAAAGGTTTAAGGTAAATAGATTCCAGCATTGGAAAGACACCGGCTCTGTTCCAAGGGGTGTTAAAAAAGGTGTTATGGAAGAGCTTGATAGAATTCTAGTGGAAGATGGTGCGGCGGCTTTTAAGGAGCAATTAAATAAAACTGATGGTTTAATTATAACAGAGAACTATATGCCCAACTTAGAAGAAGTTGTTGGGATGGAAGAGATGATGCCGGAGTCTAATCCAAATAAAGATATGAGTGCAGCTGCACCTAAAAGTAGAAAGAATATGGGTGGAGCAGAGGGGAATGCAATTGATAATGTAATTAGATGGGGAAGAACATTGAATGCTAAATATTATTTAGACCCTAGTGTTCAACCATTTAGAGATGTCGTTCAAAGCGGTAAGGCACCACTACCGGTAGATAGATTTATGAGAAAGTTCGTAAAAGAACTTTACAATAGACCCGATGATGTTGATAATATGTATGTAAAAGGTATTAATATGGGAATCGGAATGATTATGAAAACTGCATTCTTAGGTCCCGAGATTATAGGAAGAAACTTAGCTCAGGTTCTTACCGGTATTCAATATATGCCACTTCCTCAACTAAAAACATATATGAAACATCTTATAAAACAAAGAGCGACAATTAAAGGACAATTAGATGTAACTAAAAATCCAACCTATGTAGCAGATTTAAAAAGTAACCCTCTGAAGATTCAAGCATTTATGTCCGGTGTGGCTAATATTAGAGGGATAGAAGAAGATATGGTTAGAAAGCAAGACCACGAATTCTTAAGAAAAATGGGGGTTGCTGGAGAAATAGGTATGGCTTGGATGAATATGTTTCAAAATAGTGATACCACGAATAGATGGGGTATTTATAGTCCTGTTTATGACCATGTAATGTCGCAAATTAAAATAGCTGCCAATAATAAACTTAAATTCTTAGAAAAATCTAAATCATATGACGGAGTTTCAATAGGTGGAAAAAATTTACCGGATGTGATTATGTGGGACCACGTTGGTCAATATAAATCAGTTCAAGACGCCTTACGACCGGTAATTGATAAAGCGTTACAAGGGGATGAATTAGCAATGCATTATCTAGCTCATAGAATTGCAAAACACATAGCCGGTCCAATGGTTAATTGGGACTATAGAAGATTTATGAGGAGTGTTGCCGAATTAGGTAGTGGAGTAGGTAAGATGGCTATGAAAGTTTTAGTATACCCTATGAGCTTAAATAGACAAATGTTTTATGATGTTCAAAAGATATATCAAGGTGGACAAGAATATATGGGAGGGCGATTAGGTGGTCGTGGAGATGCTAATAGGGGAAAAAGAAAGTTTTGGGGTGGCTTTAAAGGATTAGTAGGAAGATTAGCTATAATGAAATTTATTGAGGAAATACTATTAGGAATTACTTATGGGCAAAAAGATGAAACGAATGAGTATGGTTGGGGATATAGAGTTCCGGATGCTTTTATGTGGAGTCCGGGCAGTATAGCAGATAATACATACGGAATGTTTATAGATATATTTGAATATGCCCTAGCCGGAGATGGAAAAATGTTTACAAAGTCTTTACATAGAGCATCTAAAAGTATGTTGCCGGGGTATAAACTAGCGGCTAGAACTGCCGGTGCAATCAAGGGTGTTGATGATGTTCAACCACTTGTAGATTTATATGATACAATTATGGGTAATGAATATCCAAGCTATCAACAAAGAGAAATAGAATTTAATTTTATTCAAAGGATTTTCTTTGGGGGTGGCTTTAAAGATAAAGATTATTATTTTTATGAGGATAGAAAAACCGGTAAGCAAAAAAGAAGAAAAAGGACGGGTGGAACACTTAATAAGAAAAGGAAGAAAAGAAAAAGAGGGAGTGGTAATTTATACTAATCCTCTTCTTGTTCGGGGTCGGGAATTAAGATTCCAAAATCAACAGATGCCCATCTAATAATTCTATCTAAATAATCACGAAATTCATCCCTATCTAACTTAGATGTAGACTCTATCTTAAATTGATTTTTTAATACCTCGTGCATCTCTTCCCTAGTATAGCCAAGTTCATCTCCAAAAACCCTAACTACAACCTTCCAATAATAATTATTTTGAAAGTGTGTCCTAGAATTGACCTCAGAGATGGTAATATCTACCTCTCCCTCTAAGGTCTCTAGGAACTCTGACATTTTCTTTCTATTGAGGATTTTTAGAACTCTAGTGTTTTTATTAATTGTTGCTCTAAAGGATTTTGTTTTTGCTACGGGACTCATTCTGTAAACCAATTTCTAAGTAAAAGAAATGCATCTTTCCATAGGTTTATTTTGTATTTATCTTGAAATCCCTTTAATCCCAAAGAGTGTCTTTCTGTATGGTGTAGACGGCAAAGAGGAACACAAGTGAAATCTTGAAGAGTTCCCGTG
>CEQV01007500.1_pt1 | contig 21120 bp, 35 predicted proteins | sample 530971 | NCBI WGS metagenome assembly CEQV01 (sample SAMEA2621173, study PRJEB7988) | marine metagenome | biome: marine biome (ENVO:00000447); feature: deep chlorophyll maximum layer (ENVO:xxxxxxxx); material: "saline water (ENVO:00002010), including plankton (ENVO:xxxxxxxx)" | depth 100 m
ATAATGGAATGTTGTAATCACTTAAATCACTTATCAAATATGCCAAACTTTATTTTCCTCGTGCTGTTGTCCTTTTCATTGTAGCACGACCTCCAGCAGCATAGCCTTTTTTCATTCCCATACCACCTTTCATCATTTTCTTTTTAACTGCACCACCTTTTTTCAAGTAACCCATTGTATTACGAACAGATTTTGGTAGGTTTTTTAAACCTGTTTGATTAGCTGTTGGTGATTTTAATGCTCCACCTACTTGCATCATTTTCTTTTTCATATTACCACCAGCTGCCATCATTTTTTTCTTCATGTTTCCACCTGCTGCCATCATCTTCTTTTTCATTACCCCACCAGCAGCATACCCTTTCTTTTTCATAGTGCCACCTCCTGCCATCATCTTTTTTTTCATTGGCATACCACCTTTCATAAAAACACTACTTTTAAAAGTATCTCTTGTTCTAACTTTACCTGATTTACTCTTAACTGCTTTACCAAAACTATCTCTTACTACATTTTTATCTTTATCTTTAAATGTAGTATCTCGAGTACCTCTGCCACTACCATATCTAATATTTTTAAAGCTTCCCAATACAGGCTTATCACGTTTAGCTTCAAAACCACCACTTCTAACAGATGTTTGTACATTAGGATTAGCTTGATTCATTCTTTGATTTGCTCTATCCTTTTGCTTTTGTTTTAATTCTTTTTTTCGTTTAGCATCTGCTTTTGCTTTATCTTGTGCTTTAGCTTTGCTAGATTGAATACTTTTAACAGCTTCACTTACACCTACACCTACACCTGTAATACCAATAGCTTGTCCTGCTCTTTTTCTTACAAGAGCATTTCTCTCAGCTTGGGTCATCTTAGCACCCTTATCAAAAGCTCTTTGTGATCTTGATTTTTTTACATTAGGTTTTTCTGTTTTAGATGTATCTTTAGTAGTATCTTTTTTTGAATCTTTTTTTGGTGGTCTAGGTGTGTTAGTCTTTCTAGCACTAGTCTTTGTTTTACTTGCTGATTCTTTAAATTTACTACCTGCATTTGTAATGCTTTTTTTACTAAAAAAATCTTTAGTAATATCTTCAAGACTTCCTTTTATTTTTTTTCTTACGGCAGGATTTTTTTTAAGGTAAGCCTTATATGCTTCTTTAGCTGCTGGAATTCCGTATTTAATTGTAAATTTTGCTACTTCTCGAACACCTATTGCTGCTAATACTGGGATAGCCATTTTAAGATTTCCTTCCTTTTACATGTTTTTGAGATTTAGGGGGTGATTTCTTACTTCCTTTAGGGCCAGCCCATAAACACTTGTTAGCCCAATACGCAGCACTAGTTTTACCTTTTGCTATGTTCTTTCCATGTCTTGCTTTAAAACTCTTCCTAGCTTCAGGGCTATAGTTATGCCCCATAGATGCATCACCAAAGTGTATCACACGATACTTCTCTCCATCTTTAATTAGCACCATCATCTTCTTACCAGGTCTAGAAGATCTTTTACAAACATTTAACTTTGTAAAACCCATCTTCTTATATCTGTCAGGTATAGCCATAATTATTTATGTTTAAAGTATTTACCTGCATCTACTATGTCAACTACACCACCTTTGTATAATTTTAATTTTTTTAACTCTTTTTTTCTTACTTCCTCTCTTGCTTCTTTCCTCTTTTTTTGATTATCTCTTATGTCTGCGAGTCTTTGTTTTTTTAAATCTTGTGCCTCTTCTATTTGTTTAAGCACTTCTCTGTGGTTTAATCTTCTTCTTGCACGAAATTCTATATCTTTAGCAGACATCCCTAAAGCAGCACCAAATTTGTCGTGCATTTTGTTAGCAAAGTCACTTATTTTTTCTGAAGTTGTTTTTCCTGTAGAGTAAAGTTGGTCTTTAGGAATGTTTTTAATTTTTTTTCTACGAGCATCCCTACGTTTTTCTCCCTCAGTTCTTTTATCAACCTGTGGTTTTGCATACGTCCTTATTCTATCTGTGCTTGTTTCACCAGACTGTGTGCCTTTTACTTTCTTAGCCATATTATTTATTCCATCCTTCTGCTCTCATAGCAGATTCAATTTGTTGTAAAGCAAAAGTAATACCTGTCCTCTTTCTTAATGCAACTCGTACAAAGAATACATCACTATGTGGTATATGAAGAGAATCTAACCTGTTTTCTCTGATAGCTAGATAAAAATCTTCTAGTACAGATTTGTCATTTAGGTATACAGTTTTTCTTTTTTTAGTCAAGTTAACAGACTTTCTTTAGTACAGATATTTATTAGGTGATTTAGAAACACTCACTATAAGTGTTTTTTTATTTTAAGTGATATATATTTATAAGTGATACACTTATAAGTGATGTCACCTTTGCCGTCTGTTAGACTCTATTATATTCACAAAGTTAAATCTGTCAAATACTATAAAAAAATAATTCTAATTAAATAAATCACTAACACAGTACATATAAGTTTACACTTAATAGTGTCACACTTTAGGTGAAATACCGCCCCTGTGGATAACTTTGAAAATACCTGATCTGTGTAAGAGTGTGTATATATATATCTAGAGCACCCCCCGTGGCTCACGCCCACCCACCACCCTTGCCAAGTCCAGGTCAACTGTCAAGCACAAAATTTGTATTAAATTAACCTGGTATAGCTAGTATATAGCCCAAAAGTACCTATATATTTACTGACTCACTAACAGTAATACACATCAAGGTGTTAAACATTGCATGGAATTCACGTTAATGTGAAAAACTTACAGACGGTGCATAAAAATAAAATTCACCACAACCCTATCCCCTAGTTACTAATGCATACTAGTTACTTTTATATACTGCATATAAAACCTGGTACGCATACATTTAGTTAATTGTCAACATATTTATTAATTATTTTCTAGATGTTGTATTTATGCATAATTATATATAAATATTTATTGACAATATAAAAGTAAATTCATTAATATCAAAAGCATGGTAACAAAATTAAATTTTTAATAAAGGGAATAATTAAAGTGAAAACTACAACAAAAGAAACATTTACAAAAGAACATCTAGAAAAGCTAAAGCACAAGATAAAGCTAGAAGTATTAAACATTTTAAAACTAGTTGATTTAAAACTTAAAGATGGATTAACTGAAACCGAATTTAAAAAACTAACAGATAATTTAATATTTGGTTTTTCATCAAGAAAAAAATTAGTTTTTATTGTTAAAAAGCAATATGGGAATGTTAGATATTTTCCTGATAATTATGAAGCTAAACAATTTATTAGTTTGTTTAGAAATAATGTTAAATGTTTAACTGAAACCGAATTTAAAAAACTAACAGATAATTTAATATTTGGTTTTTCAGTTGATTTAAAACTTAAAGACAAAACACTTAATTTTTAATATAAAGGAATAATAAAATGAAAACATACAAACCAAAAACATTAACGACTCAGCAAGTTTCACAAAACAAAATTTTACAAGCTTTAATTGAGGATATTTTTAATCCTAAAAATAAATCATCCGATTATAAAAAATGTTGGAATGCTAAAGACTTTAATTTGTTATCTCAATTAAACCCTTACACAAAAAATGTTTACAAGGGTTCTAATGCTTTGTTACTTTCATATGTACAAGCAAAAAATAATTATAAGTCTAGCTTGTGGCTAACCCTTAATAATATGATAACTTTGTTCGGTAAGGAAAATGCTTATAAAGTTATAAAGGATAATAAGTACTCTAATATTTTTTATTTTTCTATGAAACAATACGAAAAGAAAAAAGATAATAAACCAATTTTAGATAAAGATGGAAATCCCACATTCGGATTCATACCAAAATATAATTATTACAATGTTATGAATCTATCGCAATTGGTAGGAAAGGTTAAGGATGTAGATAAAATTATTAATGATCTTGAAGATAAATATAAACCAAAAAAAGTATCAAAAACCATTCCATTGTCAGAGTTAGAAAATGCAATGATTAAAGGTATTAATCTAAAAAATGGTATGCATTTGGTGCAAAGAGACAGAGCCTGTTATTCCCCCAATTTCGATTCTATTGATATGCCGATTAAGGAATCGTTTGATAGTGAAGAACATTTTTTGTCTACTTTGGGACATGAAATTGGACATGCTACAGGTCACCATTCACGTTTAAATAGGGAATTAAATACTTCATTCAGTAGCAATTCATATGCTTATGAGGAATTAGTAGCCGAATTTACTAGTAGCTTATTAGATGACTACTATGGCAACAAATGCAAGTTAGTGTCTAAAAACCATGTATGCTATTTAAAAAGTTGGTATGAAAGTTTGAAAAAGAATCCAACTAAACTATTTAAAGCATGTTCCGAAGCTGAAAAAGCATTTGAATACATTAAAAATGCTACTGACAAAGAGTTAGAAAAGAATAATAAAAAAGTAGCATAGTTACAACAAAGTAAACCCTTATTATTTACATAGGGGTTTACTTATCTTTTTAAAGTAAACTATAATCAAATTATAATTTAAAAATTAAGGGGTACAAAATGCAATTACTTACTAAAGATTCAAACGCAAAAATTAAGAAAACTAATAAGTTAACTAAAACTATTTATGAGTTTTACAATTTAACCTTAACGTCTAGAGTTATTACAAAAAAAGATGGTTCAACTTTTGATCCTTGCCCTAATGCTGATCTTTTTGGTTGTAGAGAAGACTGTTTAAGGGAATCAGGTAGGGGTATTTTCTCCAATGTTAGAAATGCGAGAAATAAAAAATTAGAATTGCTAGTAAATGACCAAGATACATTTATGGAAATGTTGAGTAATGAGTGTTTAAAGATTGTTAAAAATAGAGTTATCAAATTAAAAAAGAAAATTAGAATTAGACTTAATACAATTTCAGACATTGATTATTTATCAATACCTTGTGTTAGAGAAAACATAACTTATAAAAATATTTTTGTGGCATATCCTGAATTAAATTTCTATGATTACACAAAGATTGCGAGTCGATTCGGTAAGAAATTACCTAGTAATTATCATTTGACTATGTCAGATAGTCGAGAACCCAAAGCACAAAAACAAATTGATTATGCTTTAAAACGTGGTGGTAATGTTGCTACTGTATTCTTTGTTAAAAAGGGAGAACAATTACCCACAATACATAGGGGTAGAAGAGTTATTGATGGAGATATTGATGACAATAGAATTGATGATGATAAAAATATTGTTGTAGGTTTACGTCTAAAAGGGAATGAAGCTATTAAAAATATTGATAATAGTAACTTTGTATATACACAAGCAATTTAATATAGGGAGATTTAAAAATGATTTTATATATGACAACTGAGAGACGAGGACACTTTCAATTTTTTACAAATAAAAAAGATGCTTTAGCCTACAAAAAGTATTTAGAAAATAGATATAGTGAGAATGGTAAAGAATACAGAGTAACAAAAATAACTTTAAAAAATAAGAATCAATTCATTACTTTTTTGAATAATCTATCTTGTCAAGAGAATGAAGGTTGGGATATGTTTGACTCACCATTATTGGAAGAAGAAAAATTAGATCTAGAATTTGAAAGAAAAAATAGGGAGGAGTTGTAAAAAAGATACAAAGAAATAAAAAAATATTGTGCGTTAAATTTACTTACACTACACTAAGTATATAAACTAATTAACAGAGTAGAGGGGCAACTACCCTACCTAGTAAGACATTAGCAGTATAAAAATTGTCTTGGTTAAAACAAACAGCCCACATATTTTTAATTTATTTTATAGGAGATTTAAAAATGCATACATTAGATTCACTCTTGAAATTTGTACCTAACAAACTAGTGCCAAACGTAGTACTAGATGTTGCTGATATAAAGGTAATTTCTAAATCAGCAAAAGGACAACTTGTTAGACTTGGCAGCATGCCATTGCCACAGTCATTCCACCACATCAAAAGAAGATTTGATAAGGACAATTCATAATGAATAGACTGTCTAAAGAAAGTAGAATCCTGATTGCTTGTGAAGAATCAGGTGCAGTCAGAGATGCATTTATAAGATTAGGGTATACGAATACCTACTCTTGTGACATCAAACACAACCCACATCCGAACCATATACAAGGGGATATTACAGAAGTATTGGATCAATTTTGCTACTTCTCGAACACCCATTGGGATATGATGATTGCTTTTCCCCCTTGCACATACCTTGCTCTAAGTGGTAACAGATGGTTATATAACAAGGACAAAACAAAGAATGTAGATAGATGGGATAAGAGAGAGAAAGCCTTAGACTTTGTTAGACTCTTGATGAATGCACCCATCGACAGAATAGCAATAGAAAATCCTATGTCAGTTATCTCAAGTCAGATAAGAAAGCCTGATCAGATAATACAGCCTTGGCAGTTTGGACACAAGGCACAAAAGACTACATGTTTATGGTTAAAAAACTTACCCTTACTAAAGCCTACAAAGGTAGTAGACAAAGGGGAGTTTGTGACTATGGGTAATGGTAGCAAGATGCCGAAGTGGTACTCAGAGTTGTGGAAACTCACACCAAAAGAGAGGGCAGAGCAAAGAAGTAAAACATTTAAAGGTATTGCCAATGCTATGGCAGACCAATGGACAAGAGAGGGTAATTAATATGGCTAGTTTTATTGTCACAGTTAGAGAATATAGAGAGAAAGTTTTTGAAGTGTCGAATGTTTCTGACGAGGATGAAGCTGTTGAAGCTGTAATGATTGATAGAGAGGGGACATTGAGTAGTAGTGTATGCCTTACAGAAAATTCTTATTTGGATTCGGAAGTTATCGACATTGAAAAACATTAGAAAAAAGAGAGGAGTTGATATGGAAGCTATTAAAGTGAAGTGCAGTAAATTTGTGAGTACTGATGGATATTATGAAATATATCCTTACGATCCTGATAAAAAAGTTTTTAACTTACGCAGAAATTATCCTAAAAGTTTAGTTGGAAGTACTTATGTGGAAATTAAATCAATGGGTTTCAAATGGGTTTATTGGAGAAATAAATGTAGTAAACCTACCTACACTAGACTATTGAGATCTGAGTGGGATACTTACAAGGGCAAGATAGAGTTATCTATTAAAGATAAATTACATTTAATTAAGTTACAAAAAAGGAGAACGATTTGAAAACTACACATAAACTTTATATAACATTTTTACTCAGCCCTATGTTAATGGCAATGGGACTGACAGGTTTACACATACTATTGATGCCTTACTTTACTTATTGGGACATAGACTTAGCCTTGTTAGGTACTGTCTTTACTTCAGTTTTAGTCGGAGTAATACTGACATTGGGTATTGGGGTATTGATATATCAATTTACAATCACATATAAAAGTAAAGGGGAATCAGAATGAAACTACCACAGCCCATACTAGTTGACATACCTAATGTAGAGGAGAGTGATTGGTTTATGAAAAAGTTTTTCTATCACATAAACATTGAAAGCTACTCACATCTACAAGTTATTAAACCAAATTGTCAGACACATTCAAACGTGATCTTATTTGAAAAAGAAAAGATGAAACACTTGTATGCCTTGAAAAATATAACCAATGATTATGATGGTTGGGATTTTATTAGAAAAGTTAAGAAGTATTTAAACAAAGAGGACTACACTTTCAAAGTCAGAGGACAGAAGTTGATGGATGGTTTTAAATCTACTGATCTTGATTGTCAGTATAGTTACCCAATCGAAAAGAGTAAATTATTAAGGGCATACTTTCACAATAAAAAACCCAAACCCAAACCTAAACCCAAGCCTGAACCTACCTACACTTTTAATGCACACGTTACGTCAAAGATTGTGAGGATTGACAGTTACTTAGGACTGACTGCTAAGTCAGAGGCAGAGGCAAAATCATTAATTGAATCAGATTTACTTGTACCTGATGACACACGTTATCCTGACTGCGAGGTAGAAATAAAGTATGGAGTTATAAAAAACTACGAAACAGGTAAGACTTTAAGTTGGGAGAATTGAAATGAATAATATTTTATGGTGTTTGATTGCTTTAATATTTAATCCATTTACAATTGGAGTGACACTATATTTGAATGGACTTCTATGAATCAGCCTAGACTTTACTGCAAAACCTGTAATGAATTTAAACAACTGAAGTATGGTGGTGGTAGGACTAGTACAGGTTGGGTATGTAAGTCTTGTTATAAAAAAATACAAAAGAAAGTGAGGGAACAGGATGAAAGAAACTTGTGATTTTTGCAACAACTTAGGTTATGCAAGCACCTACAACACTCAAGACGAGAAAGATGAAATTCAGAGGTGTGACGAGTGTTTTTCTAACAATAAACCTTGGGCATTTGCAAGTGACGAAGATGCAAAAAAAGAAAGTGAGGCAACAAAATGACAGAGATAGTTGATGAAGGCATGATAAAAACTACTGTAAATGGCGTGGTGTATACAGTATTTTATCAAGACAATCACTACAAAATTAAATCGAGTAATGCTACCAATGAAGTTGTAGTATTCAAGAAAGCAGCAGAGGTCTTAGAGTTTTTAGACAAACCATATACACTTGAGGAGAATAACTAAGTGAAATTGCAAAACGCAAACAAGAATCACAAAGACCCAACATTTATGAGGGTACAACTTATTAAACCCACCTATCCTAAAGAGGATATAGCATGGTGTCTTGAAGAGGTTCTTAATTACTATGGTATCTCAAATAAAATGCACTCAAGTGATGGAACATTAGTAATTGAAATATCTAATTTAAATACAGGAGAAAAATAAGATGGAAAAATTTACTATAGAAAAGAACATTCACGTTACCCCTCGTTTAAGACCTAAAACAAGTCCATTTAATGCAGTACTTAGTAAAATGGAAAAAGGAGATTCAATTTTATTTAAAGATAAAAAAACTGCAAACTCTTTTTATGCAGCAGTCAAAGCCTACGAAAGAAAAAAATTTAAACCTATTCTTCGGTCATGGACACATGCACATGGACTTGGCTATCGTGTTTGGGTAATGGATGAGAATTGGAGCAACAAATGACAAACGTATTATCTTTTATTTTAGGTGGTCTATTAATTTTCTTTTTCATAGATATAAATACCAAAGAAATAAAAAATGTATGGCAACATGCCTACCAAGTAGGCAGAGATGATGGAGAAACATTAGCTAGATCACAATATGAATTGACACATGAGCAGTTGGAAGCTAAGTGTATGTTCTTTTATGCAACCCCTGAATATGAGAGGAAGTAAAATGGATTTGAAACAAATATTTTTTGATGTTTTTAAACAACACGTTGAACAAATTAAAACTTTTGATTCGCCTGGAATCCAGGAGGGCAAAGGATCTTCGAGAAGACGTAGGTTAAAACCATCAACTAAGAAAAAAAAAGTTGACAGGTCTTAAATTTGTGTACTAAACTTGTAACAGTTAAATAATAGAAAGGTAGGTTAGCAACGGCACAGATTTTGTCTTAGGAAACTAAGACTATAAGTAGTATCAAAGTATTAATTCTGAAGTACATTTGTAAAAGTGTACTTTGGTATTAAAATTTTGATTGCTTGTACTGACAATACTTAGGGTACTTAAGCACTTGTTTCGTAGCAGACCGCACCCTACTGAGGGTAGGTTGACTAGGTAGGCTGAGAAAAGCTGAGTTGGAAAGGGGGGTCATGTCCTCTGAAAAACAGGGTGGATCAGGGCTGACTGTTACATCAGAAACTGAGGATGCATACGATGTGACTGGTGTTAATTTCGGAGAGATGCACGAAAACATTTGAAAGGCTAGGGGGCATTAAGATAATTCTTCTTAGTGTCTAGAGTACAAGTGATCATACTAATTTTTTTTTTTTATAATTGTGTGGAGTTTGAACATGACCATAAGAAATCCTATTGTTAGGGATCAAATAAAAAATCCCAATCGATCTCGTAAGATACATGGAGATAAATTTAAAAACATACTACAAAAAATTAAAGAGAAAGAGGGGAGAGAAGATGTCAAGACCACCATCAACAGCTACTAAACTCGTCAGAGATTTTGTTAAAAATAATTTGGATAATAAAGAGGGTTGGACTGCTATGAGTCTGTCGAAAAAGTTGAATGTTTCACCTAATGCCACTCGATATGTCTTACAAATTCTTTCGGATGAGGGAGTGTTAGTAGATATTACAGTACCGAACAGGGGACAAAGAAAGTCAAAAACTATTTATTACATCCGAAAACATTATGAAAAAAAACAACCCAAAAATTGGGGGTTGAAAGATGAGGTGGACGTACATAATATTTTTGCAGATGTTAAGAGAACATCACATTGTGGAGGTAGAGGATAATGATTGATGAATACTTTTATGAAACACTACCTTATCTAGTAGACCTCAAGAAGAAAGAAGACAAACAAAGTAATAATTATTGTGTAGTTTACAAAACCTACTGCCCTTATATGCAACAAGAGTTAGTTGCAACTAGACATTTTCTTGAGCAAAAAGAAGCAGAGGATTATTATAGAAGACAAATACGATTGGGGAGGAAGAAGAGATGAGATTTTTTATGTGGAGTTTGTTGTTTTACTTTGCAACATTAATACTACCTTTTCTTTTATAGGAGATTAATTATGAGTAAAGTATTAAGGGGGTTTGATTTGTTAGCATATATGTTTGTTCGAGCAAATGCTAAAGATTGGACAGAGGCTCTGTCATTTACACCTAATAGAAAATTGGTAATGGAAGAGTTACGAAAAGACTTACCTGCATTAGATAAATTAATTCCTAACGATCAAGAGTTTTTAAATTACTTAAATGCAGCTATACCTAAAAGTTTAATACTTGAAATACACAAAGAGGTAGAGGGTCAAGACACTAAGTATGACTACAAACTTATTAAAAACATCATACATAACATGTTAAAGGGGGGTAAACAATGAGCCATAGAGCTAATCAAGAGCTTTTTGAGCATTATTATGAAAACTATTATCAAGATTGGAAGTATGCTAATTGGATAACAATTATGTCGATGGATCATAATCAGATACTTAGATTTTTTTTAGATTCTTTATGGGAAACAACAGAATGATTGTTAAATTTAAATACAACAGAGATCAATCAAGAAGATGCGAGATACATCAAGATAAGAATAACACTTATAAGATTTATTTTTACACAGGTAATACAACAGAGCCTGACAGTTGTGTACCGAGAATAGCATACGGAAAAAGATATGCAGATCGAATGGTTAATTATCATTTATGTAAAGGGACAGACTAATGGCAAGGAAAAAACTACCTACAGTAAGGGTGCTAGTTGAAGAGTACATTGCATCCTTATCTTATGAAAAATTGTCGGACAATACTCGAAGAGATTATAACTACTTCATATCTATTTGTTGTGATGCTAATCCACACGGCACAGATTTATATGATCACAAAGTAAAAACTTTAACTACACCCATAGTGCAAAAAGCCTACAACGAATGGGCTAAAAATCGTGGTGTACCTACAGCTAATCACACTAGATCTGTTATGTCTAGGGTATTTAACTATGGGATTAAAGTAGGTTTGTGTATGCATAATCCATTCACACACATTGAGAAGCTGCCTCATAGAGTTAGACAAGAGGTATGGACACAAGAGCAGATTAAACAATTCCTAGATACTGCATATTCTAAATTTGAGTGGAGATCAGTTGGACTGATAGTACACATGGCATACACATGGTGTCAGAGATTGGGTGATATGACTAATTTAAAATGGGAGAATTATTCTTTTGATGATCAAGTGTTAAAACTAGAACAGTCTAAACGTAGAGCAAAGGTTGAGTTACCTACACCTGATTCATTACACAAGATATTAGTGCAGCAACATGAGGACGTAGGTTTTCAGCCTTACATAGCACCTCGAATAGCATACGGCAAAATCCAGGAGAAGCCTTATGAGAAAGTTATACTAGGCACTTTAGCTAGAAACATTCGTAGTAAGGCAGGACTGCCTGACAGTTTGTGGATTATGGATATGAGAAGAACAGGCACTACCGAGATGGTTGAGGCTAGTGTACCCTTACCACAGATTATGTCAGTTACAGGTCATGCTAATGCTCAGTCTTTAAAACCTTATATGAAGAACACCTTGACAAGTAGCACAGAAGCCTTTAAACTCCGTACTGCAACAGGCAAAGGTGATATACTGTGAACGTATTTAGGTATGTAGAGGACTTAGACTTATCTGACGGACAGAAATTTCGAGGTAAGTGTCCTGAGTGTAATAGGTCTAACACCTTTACTGCAACCAACAATATGGGAAAGCTGATATGGAATTGCTATGCTAATAGTTGTTCTTTGTCAGGTGCTAAAACCATACTTATGTCAGCCGAGGAAATAAGAAAAAGAATGCAAGATTTTAAAATAGAAAAGTCGGACGATCTAAACAGAATTAACATTGATATTTTTTCTTTACCTGATCATGTCAGACCCCTGTTAAATTATGATTATGAACATGTTAATGATTTCAATGTTACTTACAATCCGTATGCAGTTGTGACTGAATTTTGTGAGAGGTATGGACTGTGGGCAGAGGATCTTAATTTACACTATGACGTTAAAGAGAGTAGGATTGTTTTTCCTGTAGAAGATAACGGCAAGTTAGTAGATGCTGTTGGCAGAGCAGTAGATGATAATGTTATTCCTAAATGGAAAAGGTATGGTAATTATGCAGAGGGTTTTGTTCGAGGGCAACACAAGCTAGGTATAGTTGTAGAGGATGTTGTGAGTGCCTGTGTTATAGAAACTCTTGGTGCTACAGGTGTAGCCATACTAGGTACTTCCATGAACATACATCACATACAAGCACTTAAACACTTTAAAAGGGTTATAGTTGCTCTTGATCCTGATGCAGCTAAGAAAACAATTGAGTACACAAAAATATTAAAATCACATGGAGTGAAAGCATTAGCTTTGAAATTAACAGATGATATTAAGTACAGAAAATTAGCAGACGTTACATTTATAAAAAATACAATAGAGGCATTTAATGGAACATTCACTAATAAAGAGTTTACTAAGTAAAGATTTTTATGATTCACTAAAAGGGAGATGTTCAAACAATTTATTCACAAAAGATATTAAAAAAATTAAACAGGTTATAGATGATGCTATGGATAGTTATCAACGTGACCTAGAGTTAGAAGAAGTCAAAGGTTTATTCTTTACATCACATCCCACATTAACAACATCTCAGAAGCAACAATTTAATTTATTTTTTAAGCAAATAGAAACTGCAACTACCATAGGTGTAGACGTTGCAGATGATTTACTTTCTAGTCTTAATAGACAGTATGTCGGAGAGTTGGTAGCCAATCTCGGTTTTCAATATGTCAATGGGGATGTCACTACACTTGAGCCACTAAAAGATATTTTAGAAAACCATCAAGATAATTTTATACCTAGAATAAAAACAGATTTTATTGACAACACTATTGAGGGATTGATAGCTAGTGCAAGTAGTAATACTAGATGGCAGTTTAACATTCCCTCTTTGTTTCAAGGTGTGAATGGATTAGACAATGGAATGCTGTTTGTCATAGGTGCTAGATCAAATGTAGGTAAGTCTAGTTTCCATGCAACCCTTTGTGCTAGTCCTAATGGTTGGGCTAAACAAGGTGCTAGGATTCTTATTTTATGCAATGAGGAAAAGCCTGAGAGAATTGCAGCTAGATACATGACTGCTTGCACAGGCATGACCATGAATCAAATTGTAAAAGATAAGACAGAGGCACATAGACTTTATGACCCCATAAAAGATAAATTAAAATTCCTAGATGCTACAGGAAAAACTATGTCTTGGGCAGAGGCAGTTATAAAAAGCTACTCGCCTGACATAGTTGTCATGGACATTGGTAGTAAGTTTTCTGAAGAGGGATCTAACACCAACAACCATGAAGTATTAAAAGCCAATGCTATTTATGCTAGAAACATAGGCAAAATGTATGGCTGTTTAGTTGTTTATTGCACTCAACTATCGGCAGAGGCAGAGGGTAAGATTGTTTTATCACAAGCCATGATTGAGGGTAGTAAAACAGGTCTAGCAGGGGAGTCGGATCTTATGATTCTTATTGCTAGGAATCCCCCTATGAACGATCAGACTGAAGATGATGGACTAAGGTATCTAAACATAGTCAAAAATAAAATATCAGGTGTTCATAGGATTGTTAATTGTGAGTTTGACTTTCATACAGGAGTATATTCAGCATGAACTACATATCAGTTTGTTCAGGAATAGAGGCAGCTACTGTAGCTTGGAAAAATCTAGGTTGGAATCCTTTAGGTTTTTCTGAGGTAGATAAGTTTCCGTCTGCTGTTCTGAAGTATCATTACCCAAACGTACCTAATCTAGGTGACATGACTAACTACAAGGAGTGGAATATAAATGAACCAGTTGACCTTATCATTGGAGGAACACCATGCCAATCGTTCAGTATCTCAGGACTTAGGAAAGGACTTGAAGACCCAAGAGGAAACCTTGCTCTCACCTATATTGGATTACTTGACCACTTTAAACCCAAATATTTCATCTGGGAAAATGTCCCTGGAGTTTTGTCCTCTAACAAAGGAAAAGACTTTAGCTCCTTCATCAGGGCGATTCAAGAAATCAGGTATGGGTTCGCCTACAGAACTTTGGATGCTCAATATTTCGGAGTACCCCAAAGACGTAAAAGAGTCTTTGTTGTTGGATGTTCTTCAGGGGACTGGAGAAGTGCAGCAAAAATACTGTTTGAGTCCGAAAGCCTGTCGAGGGATACTGAGGAGAGCAGACAGAAAAGGAAAGACACTACCAAAGAAACTAGAGGAAGCTCTACTACAGACAACAGGTGGCCTGCGAGAATAAGTAACACACTTGATGTAGCTTATCACGATAAGTTGGGATTAGAAGATCAGCATATAAATGCCAACTGTCCTAAGTTTGTACCTGTTTCTATTCAAGGCAATCTAATTGGAAGAAGTGAGAAAGCTGGACCAAATGGAGTAGGTGCATCTGAGGACAATACCATGTACACCTTAACTAAAACAGATGTTCATGCTGTTGTATATGAATCCCATCCTAATGATTCTAGAATTAGAAGACTGACACCTGTAGAATGTGAAAGGCTACAAGGGTTTCCATGTGGATATACTGGGATACCTTATAACAATAGACCTCACACACCTGATGGCCATAGGTATAAAGCATTAGGCAATAGTATGGCTGTGCCTGTTGTTAAATGGATAGGAGAGAGAGTAAATGGAATTAATAATAGATGTTGAAAACACAACAACCACTAAAAACAATAAGTTACATCTTGATCCATTCGAGAGGACAAATGCTTTGGTTATGGTTGGTATTTACCCATTGGGTTCTGAGGATTCATCCACTTATATTTTCGACCATGTGGGTGTTACTAGAGAAGACGATCCAATATCTAATTACTATGCTGTTCAGGGCTATTTAGATCAAGCTACTCTGTTAATTGGACATAATATTTCCCATGATCTGTTATGGTTGTGGGAGAGTGGGTTTAAATATGAGGGTAAAGTATTTGATACTATGTTGGCAGAGTATGTTTTACAAAGGGGTGTAACTAATCCACTAGGATTAAAAGCAGTAGCAGAAAGATATGAATGTGAAACAAAAAAAGAAGATACACTCAAAGAATATTTTAAAAGAGGATATAGCACAAGAGAAATTCCAAGACTCGAACTTGAAACCTACCTCCGACATGATCTCGGTGCGACCAAGGAGGTATACGAGAAGATACAAAACAGATTGTCGGATGTTGAGAATCAAGGGCTTAAAAAAACAATAGACATTACTAATGAAGTGGCAGTAGTGCTGTCTAGAATGTATCAATCAGGATTCAAGATAGACAGAAATAAATTATCTCAAGTAAGAAAAGAGTTTGAAGAAGAGAAGTTAGATTTAGAAAAGAAACTTAACTCTTACACAAGATATTTAATGGGAGATACCCCAATTAATCTAGGCAGCCCTGAACAATTGTCTTGGGTTTTATTTAGTAGACAACCGATAGATAAAAAAAGATGGGCATCTTCTATACAACCAAACCTGCCGACACCTGCATTTAAAAATTTAATAAAGTTTAATTTTAAAACTTTGTATAAAACTAGAGCAGAGCAATGTAATTCATGTAAAGGTAAAGGTTCTTATTTTAAAAAGAAAAAAACAGGAGGTCTTTATAAAAAACCTACTAAGTGTTCTGTTTGTAATGGCACAGGGTTTATATATAAACAAACGAAAGACATAGCAGGACTAAAGTTTAGCCCCCCTTCTGTAAAGTGGGCATCAGCTAATGGTTTTTCTACTTCTAAAAGTAATTTAGAGGTGCTTGAAAGAGTTGCCTCTACTAAAGGTATGGACGAGGCTAAAACTTTTTTAGGACAATTGAGAAGATTGTCTGCTATTACTAGTTATCTGTCTAACTTTGTAGATGGCATTGAAAACTTTTTAAAAGAGGATGATTTTCTACATGTAAAATTAAATCAACATGTAACATCTACAGGTAGATTCTCAGGTTCTAATCCTAATATGCAAAACATGCCTAGAGGTTCAACGTTCCCTGTCAAAAAAGTATTTGTATCTAGATTTGATGGGGGCAAAATTATGGAGGCTGACTTTGCACAATTAGAATTTAGAGTTGCAGCTTTTCTCAGTCAAGATTCTACAGCAATCAAGGAAGTGACTGAAGGGTTTGATGTACATGCCTATACTGCTAAAGTAATTAGTGATGCAGGACAACCTACTACTAGACAAGTAGCTAAAGCACATACATTTGCACCTTTATATGGAGCATCAGGCTATGGTAGGACTAGAGCAGAGGCAACTTATTATGAACATTTTTTAGAGAAGTATAAAGGTATAGGTAAATGGCATAAAAAATTAGCCAATCAAGCAGTCAATTATGGATACATAAAAATACCTAGTGGAAGAGAGTTTTCTTTTCCTGATACTAAGAGGAGAAGGGACGGATCGGTAACAAATTTTACACAAATAAAGAATTATCCTGTACAATCATTTGCCACAGCAGACATTGTACCCCTGGTTTTAGTGCAAATATACAATAGTATTAAACATTTAAAGAGTGTTGTGGTAAACTCAGTACACGATTCAATAGTAATTGATATACATCCTGATGAAATTAATGAGATACAAAATGTTATTAAAGAAGTGCAAAAGAATTTAGTTAAGTTGTTAGAAACTAAATATGGTATAGAGTTTAACGTGCCATTATTATTAGAAGCAAAAATAGGAAACAATTGGTTAGAACAAATAGATATATAAAGGAAAAAATATTATGTCAGACTTAGTAAATTTAAAAGATCACGCAAATAACTTTAATCAACTTGCTGAAGCAATGGGCATGGGGCAAGACATGGAAAAAAAGAAGAGTGGTTCTACTCTTGCTAGATTAAAGATTTCTCACGCAGGAATTATGGGAGAAACAAACGTTAAAGGTAAAGTAAAACGTGTAGAAGTCGTGGATGCAGGATCATACATGTTGCAACTACCCCATGACGATAGAAAAATATTTTCTACTACAGCCTCTATTAGGTTGTTTCAACAAAAATTTATGCATAAAAAATATGTCAAGTTGGATGATGATAAAGGAATGTTTATTAAAACAATCATGGCTAATGATTTGAAATCAGATCTAATTGATAATACAGGTGGTGTTAATTGTGGTAAGCCTAGTGGTTGGATAGAAGATTACAATTCTTTACCTCAGGAAACAAAAGATTTATTGAAGTCTATTAAACGTGTAAGAGTTTTGTTTGGTGAAGTAACTTTACATAATCCTGTAGATGAATCAGGGAATGAGATAGACAAAGCAAAAGAGGATTTTTCTGCAACACCTTTTATTTGGGAAGTTGATAATCGTGATGCTTTTAAAATACTCGGTTCTCCTATAACACAAATGTCTAAACAGAATCATATACTTCCTCAACACGATATAGATTTAGAAACTGAGGAGAGGACTATACCAACAGGTGCTAAGTATTATTTACCAACTGTTAAATTAAATCCAAAAGAAATTAAACTAAATGAAAAAGATGAAAAGACTTTAGTTAATTTTAACGATTGGATTAAAAATTATAACGATTATATTCGTGATGAACATACAAAGGCATTGAAAGAAAAAGGTGATGCTGAATCCGACAAAGTTGTAGCAGAGTTTGTTGATGTAGAAGAGGATAAAGCAGCTTAGTGAATCATCCTGCTGAAATAAAAATACACAAATATCTTAGTGGTCTGAAGTCAGGTGATTCAACTATGTCACCTGAAGTGATTGATCAGATCACTAATGATGTTCGTGTTGCTTTGACAAAACAATTTGTTGACAACAACAAAAGAGATTTTACATTACGAATGTCAAATATCGGTAGGAGTTATTGTCAACTTTGGTTTGACAAAAATAAACCTGAAGTTGCAATACCCCCATCATCTAGCTTTGTTATTAACATGATGTTGGGGGATATTGTGGAAGCAGTATTTAAAGGTATATTAAAACAGTCAGGTGTTGATTATAAAAACGGAGAGAAAGTAACTCTTAGTTTAGACAATGGCAAGACAATAGACGGAACACCAGATCTTATAGTCAATGATGCTGTTGATGATATTAAATCAGCTAGTCCTTGGTCTTATGAAAATAAATTTAAAGATTATAACACCCTTGCTGAACACGATTCATTTGGATATGTATCTCAGTTAGCAGGGTATGCTAAAGCAACTAAGACAAAGCCAGGTGGTTGGTGGGTTGTCAATAAAGGCAATGGCAGTTTTAAATATGTTGATGCCTCCAACATAGATACAAATAAATGTATCAAAAAAACTGAAGCCTTAACTGAAGAGCTAGAGCAAAATAGATTTCGCAGATGTTATTCAGATGTTGAAGAAACCTATCGTAAAAGACCATCTGGCAATAGAAAGCTAGGTATAGAGTGTTCTTGGTGTAGCTATAGATATGCATGTTGGCCTACTCTACAAGAAAGACCTTCTTTAGTTTCAAGAGCAGAAGAAAAACCAATGATATGTTATACAGAGATTAAAAATGTTTAATGCTAAATCTTATATAACTTCTAGGATAAAAGGTTACAGAAGTGGATTAGAGTTTAAGGTACAAAAAGATTTACAGGGTAAAGGTATAGATGCAAAGTATGAACCTTTAAAAATAGAGTGGGAGGATTTAGCTTATAGAAAATACACACCTGATTTTTTATTACCTAATGGAATACTAATAGAAACGAAAGGTTTATTCACAGCACAAGATAGACGTAAGCATTTATTAATTAAACGACAACATCCTAATTTAGATATACGTTTTGTATTTGAATCGATTAAAAGAAAATTAAATAAAAAAAGTAAAACCACTTATGCAGATTGGTGTGATAAGCATGGATTTACTTTTAGTTTAAAATTAATTCCGCAGGAATGGATTGATGAAGCATCAGTAGGAACACATGGTAATTTTATTAAGTACACAGGAGAAAAATGTAATGAGCAAAAGGGATAAAAATTTAACAAATGATGATGTAGCTTTAGTATTTAGACCTAAGTTTACTAAGAAAAATAATTGGGATAGCACAGTCGATGTTAGTGCTGTATTCATGCCATCAAGTAAATTGAATGAAGATGAAGCAGATCAGTTAAGAGATGTTGTATATGCTTTGATTACATGTTTTCATCTTTTAAATACCGACACAGATTTTGCTGCTAGAGTTTCAGAAAAAATGGATGACATAGCAAGAGAAGAAGGGTTTGAAGAATACGAACCTATCAATGGTAATAATGTTGTACATTTATCTTCTTGGACTAAGACCAAAGGCAATGCATGAAACTAAGAGAACAAGAAAAAGAAGTAGATTTAGTTAATCATCCCCCTCATTACAACAAGGGTAAATATGAAACTATAGATGTAATCGTTGACACTCTTGGTAACTACGAATCAATATCTTACTGTCAAGGAAATTGTATTAAATACTTGTTAAGGATGTGGCATAAAGGAAGTCCTCTAGAAAATGCTGAAAAATGTCTATGGTATTTAAATAAGATGATTGATTTACTAAAAAAAACAAAAGGAGATAATTGGTTGTGAATTATAATGGTATAACTATAGACTTAAATAAAGATAAAGATTTAACAGATCAGGGATTACAACTGTTGCAAGACTATTATATGATTCCAGGAGAAACATCTCCTCAAGAATCTTTTGCTAGAGCCTCTCTTGCTTATTGTAATGATGACCTTGATTTTGCACAGAGAATATATAACTATGCATCGAACAGGTGGTTTATGTTTGCTAGTCCTGTACTTAGTAATGCCCCTGTTCCTAATGGTAAATGGAAATCTTTACCTATTAGTTGCTTTTTAACTTATGTAGGAGATACATTAAAAGATTTAATCTCTCACAATTCTGAAGTAGCATGGTTGTCTGTAAAAGGTGGTGGGGTAGGTGGTCATTGGTCTGATGTGAGGGCAGTCGGTGATAAATCTCCTGGACCTATCCCATTCCTTAAAGTTGTTGACAGTCAGATGACTGCCTATAAACAAGGTAAAACTAGGAAAGGTTCTTATGCAGCATATATGGATGTTAGTCATCCCAGTGTGTGCGAGTTTATTAATTTTAAGCTGCCTACTGGGGGTGATTCTAATCGCAAATGTTTTAATCTGTTTAATGCAGTAAACGTAACAGATGATTTTATTAAAGCTGTAGAAAACAATGAAGTGTGGGAGTTTAAAGACCCTGATACAAAAGCTGTTAGAGATACCATGTCAGCTAGAGAGTTGTGGCAACGTATACTTGAGGCACGATTTAGAACAGGTTCTCCCTACATAAATTTTATAGACACAGCTAATAAACATTTGCCTGAAGAGCAAAAAAAATTAGGTCTTAAAATTCATGGTAGTAATCTTTGCAATGAAATACATTTAGCTACCAATGAAAAACGTACTGCTGTATGTTGTTTGTCTAGTGTCAATTTAGAGTTTTATGATGATTGGAAAGACACTAACATGGTAAAAGATTTGATTCGTTTTTTGGATAATGTTTTACAAAAGTTTATAGACAATGCTCCTGATGATTTAGTTAAGGCTAAAAGAAGTGCCATTGCTGAACGA
>CEQV01011544.1_pt1 | contig 20991 bp, 28 predicted proteins | sample 530971 | NCBI WGS metagenome assembly CEQV01 (sample SAMEA2621173, study PRJEB7988) | marine metagenome | biome: marine biome (ENVO:00000447); feature: deep chlorophyll maximum layer (ENVO:xxxxxxxx); material: "saline water (ENVO:00002010), including plankton (ENVO:xxxxxxxx)" | depth 100 m
ATCAAATGTATTTAAGTAACATGAACTTAGTTGAGAGTGAGTAGTGCCACTATTAAATAAGGTAGGTGTGGAAGGAGTGTACAGCAGATTGCTAAAAAGGTTATAGAACTCAATGGCTCTTTCTTCTTTATCGTCTTCATTTAAAGCTAGCCCCATAGCGATCCTCATCCAGAAAGCCTGCGGAGACTCAATAATTTTATTATTGATACGGATAAAGTATCTGTCTATTAAAATTTGTAATCCTAAGTATTTAAATTTTTTATCTCGTTCGGGGTCAATGGCTTCGGAAAGCTTTTTTAAGTCATAGTCTAAAAGCTTAGGGCTTAGGATTTCATTTTTTACTAATTTTTTAACTCCTTGTACAAACGATTTTTTGTATTGGAGGTCAAAGGTGTCAGAATCTACGCTTTCTCTAAATACTTCTTTATAAAGAGCGTTAACTGCTAGAGCAGCGGCAACATTGCTGTAGTTGGGTTCTTTCTCTATTTTGGCTCGGGCGGATAAAATTAGAGCTTCGTCTATCTCCTTAGTAGTAATCTTGTCGTAAAGTTGTAATTGGGCATCGAGTATTACTTCGCTCGCAGATACATTATTTCCGTCAATGTCTGCGCAAGCTCGATAAACACACTTGTTTATCTTCTCTACATCAAATTCTTCTAATTTGCCGTTTCTCTTTTTTACTTTTATTTCCATCTGTAGAAAAAAATACACCCCTAAGCGGGTGTGTGAGTTAATTTAGTTTAAACGGGGCGGCCCGTCAAGTTATTTTTCAACTATCTCCAATTTTTCATCTGTTTTCTTCTGAAGGTTAGATAAATATTTTTTTGCTTCTTTTAATCCTTCCTCGGAATGGGGAAAAGCTCCGTATGACCACCTTCTTTTTACTGACTCGATTAAATAATATTTTTTATTTTTTTTGTTTTTTGGCATATCGAGCTAGCGTTGTTATTATTTTTTCTTCTAGGTCTAACACTTGAGCCTCAAGCAAATCTAGCTGATTATTCTCAAATTCGACCCTTTTCATAATTTTCCCCGATTCTCGTTGTAATTTTTTGAATTTTTTATCGTGAGATTCTCCAGAAGAAAAAAGAGCTTCTTCTTCAAATTCGTCCATTTTTTTAAAAATTTTCTCGGCCCTTTCTTCCCAAAAGCCAATGCTATTACAACACACCTCTAATGAATGCGTTAACTCTTTTTTTTGAGCCAGTAAGTTTTTTAAAAGTTTATCAAGATCCATTTTTCAAAGTGTCCCTAATTAATTTTAGTTTATTAGTCATGAAGCTTTCTCCGGTATTTGCAATCGGATCTTTAGCTTTAGCTTCGGCGTCTTGCCATATAGAAACTTCAATTAATTGTTCGATCAGACTAACTAATTGGTCATGAGCGGCTTGAGTTAAGATGACATCATTAGTCATTTAAAAAAATCTTATTTTAAAAGTAGGTAGTTGTCAAATTCAATTTCATTCCAAGTCGTTGCCTTAGAGGATCTTCGGTACTGGGAATGACAAACTGCAAGACGTTGTTTGGGGTCCGAGTATTCTTCGTTCATGGTGGGGCTTGCCATGCAAGAGTTAATAAAATCTTTTTTTTCTTGACCCTTTTTCGGCGCTGGGAGAGGCATATTAATAATTACACAAAAAAACCGGGCCGAAGCCCGGTTCTTTAAAACCCTTTACTTAATTTTGATTTCTTTGGGTTTGTGTTTATTTTTCTTTTTGAATATTAGCCTAAAAATCCCATTTTTCAGAGAGGCATCCGCCGTAGACGGATCGGCTTTGTCGGGAATATGGTAAGTTTGTCCAAACTTTACCTCTTTTCCTCGTCTTGTTGTGGTTCCTTGTAGGTTGAGGTGCCCTGCCGCATCTACATTGACTTTTACATCATCTTTTGTAAAGCCGGGCATTTCTACCTCAAAAACGTAATCTCCATCTTCCTCAGCAAACGCCGGATTATAAGTACGCTCTATTTCATCGAATAACGGCGTTGCGAAATCAAGCAAGCCCCTGCTAAGAGTATTTGGTAAATACATACCGTCCTTTTAGCAGGGACTGTGCCATGATGTCTCTTTTGAAAGGACTTTAGCTTAGTGAGGAAGAGAAAACCCCCTATTTTATTGGCTAAAGCGAGCCTTTTGGTTGTACTAGACTCTCAGTAAGGAAGGTTTACCCTCTTTTATTGAGTCTAGTTTTTGGTGACTGGTGTGTCACAAAGTCTCGGGTGATAGGGATCGTATGTCGTACATAGACACAATTTCGATTTGGAGCGGGTTTTCTAATTTAGATACTTCAAAATATTCCTCATCAATAACCCTTTCGACTTTACCGTTCCATCCTCCGCTTTTTATTACGCGAACTTCGGTCCCAATCATTTTAGAATTATAGGAAATAATTTCTTGATTTGAGTTTCCCATGATTATTTTCCAGAGCTGCCAAAGCCGCCCTGTCCTCTTTCGGAAGTTTGTAATGTTTTCATTGCTTTCCATTCGACGTTATAGCATTTTTCAATTATTAATTGAGCTATTCTGTCTCCCGGTTTTATTTCTATTCTGTTACTCGATCCAAACACTGCTTCAAAAGCATTTGGTGTTAGATTATATCCTTCAAAATTTAAATTTATCAACAAAACTTTTATTTCGCCACGATAGCCGGAGTCGATTACTCCTGCCATTACATCTATTCCTTTCTTACACGCTAAACCGCTTCTTGGGGCAATTCTCCCATAAAAACCTTGGGGAATTTCAATATTTATTCCTGTACTAACCAATTTTCTCTGGAAGGGCTCGAGAGTTAAATATTCAGTTGAAAACAAATCGTAACCTGCATCTGAATTATTGGCTTGGAAGGGGGTTTGAGCTGAATTTTTTAACTTAGAGTATTTAATCTCCATATTGAACACATTCTATACCGTAAAACTTAAAAATTTCTAATGCGCTTTTATCTCTTTTATAAATTTCTTTATAAATTACCTTTTTAACCCCATAGGCGGCTATCATTGTAGCGCAAGAAGAACACGGCAGAAGGGTAGAAGCAAGCATTTTAACTTCCCCCCGCTTTACAAGGCTTAAGCAGTTGACTTCGGCGTGAATCATAAAAGGGCGACGATGATTTCGATTTTGAAAGAATCTATGAGAAGCTTTCTTGCCGGAAGCTAACCCGTTATAGCCGACTGCAATAACCATATTTTTTTTATTTAAGGCGCAAGCGCCCACTTTTTGATAAATATCTTCACTTCTTTCAGCTACAGTGCAGGCAATGTTTAAAGCGTATTGTTCCCACGAAAGGCGCATGCGTTTATAATTTTGTTTTAGGGGAGGAAAGTCAATAAAAAAAGCAAATTTTCCCCGAAAAAGATCATTGTTTATTTTTTTTCAAAAATCTTCTTTAAAAAAAGTTGACAAGCAGGCCCCACCGGGGTAAAACATTGCTGGTCGTATTGTCATCCTACGACATTAAAAGGTGGATGGCCCCGCAATCTAACGTCCGGCTATGCTGTGAAGACTTGCAACCGGAGATAACCAATTGGCGTGAGAAAGGCGCTTCATTGGGACAGTAGGTAAGGTGATGTCATATAGAGTGGATATGTTCTACCGTGTATCCCATAAAGGCTAACCGGGGAGTAATCTCAGGGAAAAGAAAGATTGCCGGTGTTCGGAATAGCCTCCGATACGGGGAAAGTCTTCGTTTCACTCCGACTTTCTAGGGAAAAGTTTATTATATTTATTTTAATTAATTTAATTTAAATATATAGAATTTAAATGAAATTTAAATATAAGAATATTGGAATTAGTGGTGTTGCTGGTTGTGGAAAAAACACGGTATGTAATATCATTATTAAATTATTGCAAAGACTTGAATTACCGTACAGGGAATTATCTATTGCAAATAATTTAAAAAAAGAATTAAGCGGAGCTAGCCGTGAGCTTTATGGAATAGATTCGTCTAATTGTACTCGGGAGGAAAAGGATATTATTCGTCCAATGCTCGTAGCGCACGGAGAAATAAAAAGAAGCTTATCAAACGGAAGGCATTGGGTAAATGAATTATATAAAGAATTGGCGCCCGAAAAAATAAATATTATTACGGATATTAGATTTAATGAATATGAAAAAGATGAAGTTTATTGGTTAAAAAATGAGATTAATGGGGTATTAATTCATATTTCACGGTACAAAGAAGTCGATAATAAAAGAGTTTTCATGAGGCCAGCTAACGAAGCCGAGTCAAGGAACGATCCTAAATTGAAATTAGATTCAGATTTTCTACTAAACTGGCCCACTGAAACAGATGAAGAAAAACAGATACTTAATTGTCGAAATTTATTAAAGTGGGTAAAAAATATTTATGTTTGAAGGTTCGCCATTGATCGATAAAAGCTGCCAGCCTTTTTTAGCTTATTGCGGTCATAGAGCTTCCCTTAACCTCCATCCTACTTCAGTTAAAACATTCCTTCATTTTAATTTTAATAATTTAGAAGCCATTTTTTCTTATGAAATAAAAATCTGCAGATTTGATAGTCGCCTTTTTTCTTCTGATCTTGACGTAAATTTTGCTTTCATGGTAGAAACTTGGTTAAAATCTGACAATCTTTCTGAAGAGCCATTTAGAGACGCTAATATTTTTTTTGAAAAAAATTTTGAAGATTTAGTTGAATATTCTATAATTTTACCTCGTATGTTTAAGAGCCATCATCGCTATATCTTTGATATGGAACAAGATAGCGAGTGCTCGTTTGGAGACTTTGCAAAAAAGGTAAATTTATGGAAAAAATCCAATGGTCTTTCTTAAGTGATAATCATCTTATAGAAAGAATAAAAAATAAAAATTGTGAAAAAAGCTTAATTGAATTAGGTAATAGGCATAGCGGCCTTTATTTTAAAATTTTAAAAAAGTACTCTAAAAGCTTCTTTGCTCACCATGTCGATATAAACGAAGCCGCTGCTGAAAAAAATTTAATTATTTGGAATTCCGTAAAGAGTTTTAGCGTTGATAAAAATGTAAAATTTTCTACATGGCTAGCTAATCAGACTAAATATCATTGTCTTAACACTTTAAATAAAAAAACTAAGGACCGTCTCGTAGCTACTGAAGACGATGTATTAGACTACCTTCAAGAGGCTGAAGAAAAAGACAATTCAAATATACTTTTTGAATTTATCGAAAATATTTTAAGCCAACTAAAAGACCCCCGCATAAAAAAAATTTTTGCAATGAGATACTCTCGGCGACACAAAAAACCTTCTTGGTGCAAGGTAGCATCTAAACTTGAAATCAGTACTCAAACCGCTATAAACCTCCACAACAAAGGGATAAAGATTTTACGCAAAAAAATAAAAAGTGAAAAATTTTTAGACAATGTTTAAAAAAAAATGTTGACATCGCATTCTGAACATATAATCTAAGGACTCTTATGTCGAACGAACAAAAGAAAAACGACTGGCAAGAGCGCGAACTTGGCGCTCTTTGGGCGAAGAAGAGCAATAATGGCTCTCAATATATGACTGGACACATTGAAGTAAAAGGCGCAAGCGGTAAAGTGCAGCTTGTTGTTTTCAAGAATAAATCCAAGTATAACGAAGACGGAACCGTAAAGAGCGAAAACGCTCCCGATCTCCGTATTTACCTTAGCGAATCCAGAGAGGAAAGAGAAAAGAAGACAGAAGCACCAACTGCTGAAGCTTCCACTTCCTCTGATGACGGCGCATTGTTTTAATGGACTTTGCGTTACATCTCCCCGTTAACGGGGTAAGCTTTGGACAGGTTAGCACTGCCCTTCTTCGTGAATTTCACGAGAGGGGCGTGCAGCCTTCTTTATTTACTATTGGTCAATCTGACCTTTCAAGTCAGGATATTTCTTCTGACTTTAACGAGTGGATTCAAGAAGGGATTAAACGATCTTTTGAATCTTACAGTCGAGACACTCCTATCTTTAAGCTCTGGCACTTAAACCACGATAGCTTAACATCTTACGCGAAGGATCAAACTCTTTTTACTTTTTATGAATTAGATCACCCCACTTCTTATGAGGTTAACATAGCCAATAACCAAAAAAATATAATAGTAAGTTCATCTTACTCAAAAGAGGTTCTAGAAAATCACGGAATAAATAATTGCCACTACATCCCCCTTGGCTTTGATAAGCATAATTTTCATATAAAAGATACTAAATACCTAGAAGGGAAAATAGTTTTTAATTTATGTGGCAAACTAGAGAAAAGAAAACATCATAAAGAGGTTATTCAGGCTTGGGTAAAAAAATACGGCAATAATAAAGATTATGTTTTGCAATGCGCTATTGCAAACCCCTTCATGAAAGAGGAAGATTTTAAAGCATCACTGAGTCAAATACTTGAAGGAAAACAGTATTTTAACATAAATTTCTTAGGGATGATGCAAAAAAATTCCCTTTATAACGATTTTCTTAACTCAGGAAACATTTGTATCGGAATGTCAGGCGCAGAAGGATGGGGTTTACCAGAGTTTCAGTCTCTCGCATTAGGAAAGCATGGGGTTATTCTTAACGCTAGTGCTTATAAAGATTGGGCTACGGAAAAAAATAGCGTACTAGTTGAACCGAATGGTAAGGAAGATTCCGCAGATGGAATTTTCTTTAACAAAGGAAGACCTTTCAATCAAGGTGAAATATTTACCTTCGACGAAGAGGAATTTATAGCAGGCTGCGAAAAAGCTGTAGAAAAATATAAGTCCAACCCTATTAACGAAGAAGGAATTAAACTTCAAGAAAGTTTTACCTATTCCAATACTGTAGATAAAATTGTGGAGGTTATGAATGCCTGAATATATTTACGAACACCCCGAGACAGGAGAACAAGTTATTGTTCTTCAAAGTATTCACGAAGAGCACGTTTACGAAATAGACGGAGTCTCTTATAATCGCGTATATACGATTCCAAACGCTTCTATAGACACTCAAATAGATCCCCACTCTCAACAAGAATTCCGCGAAAAAGCCAAAGGAACTATCGGAGATCTCTGGGATCAATCCGCAGAAGCTTCTGCTAAAAGAGCAGCACGATATGGAGAGGACCCTGTTAAGAAAAAGTTTTTTGAAGACTACTCAAAAGAAAGAAAAGGAGCAAAACATCCTCAAGACCCCAGTCGGATAAAGCCATCAAAACACTTTACTATTGAATGATAAAATTATATTAATTAGCGATTTTTTTATAGATGATTTTGTAGGAGGCGCAGCTTTAAATGATGAAGAAATCTATAAAACATTAAATAAACATTACGAAGTTCAAAAAATTAAAAGCCGTTATCTGTATCCGGGGTTCATTCAAGAGAACCTCGATTCTTTTTTTATAATATCTAACTTTTTTGGAATTGACCCCTCCATACGTCAAACTATAGAAGACAAGTGCAAATATATTTTATATTGTCACGACTATAAGTTTGTTCAACATACAAACCCAGCTTTATATCCTAATTTCATAGTTCCACAAAACGAACTAATTAATGTTGATTTCCACAAAAAGGCCGCGGCTATAGTATGCCAGACAGGATTTCAAAAAGATATTTACGATAGGAATATAGGAGAATCAAAGAAGACTATCAACTTTTCGGGAAACTTATGGTCAGAGCAGCATTTAAATCTATTAGAAAAGTTAGGTAACAATTCAAGAAGCTTAGACAAATGTGCCGTAGTAAACTCTCCCTACCCACAAAAAGGAACTAAGCAATCTCAAGAATATTGTAAACAAAACAATATAGCTTTTGATACCATTAAAGATCCGGACTACGAATCTTTTTTAAAGTTTCTATCAATGTATTCTTCTTTAGCTTTTCATCCATCTACGCCGGAAACATGCTGCAGGCTTGTGTTGGAAGCTAAGATGATGGGACTTGAAGTTTATACTAATGAATTAATTGGAGCTTCTTATGAACCTTGGTATAAAGAAAACGGTTTAGAATTGATAAATACCATGAGAAACAAAAAGGAAGATCTTTTAGAATTAATAAGAAATGTCAGACGGTAAAATAACAGTAATTTTAAACGGATACAAACGCCCTCACGCCTTAAAAGCTCAAGTAGAAGCTTTAAAAAACCAAACCGTAAAGCCTGAGATGGTGATGTTTTGGCAAAATAAAGATAGTGAGGAAGCCTTTGATTATTCTTTATTATCTAATTGCGTAGTAACTACCAGTAATGCAAATTTTGGAGTTTGGGCTCGGTTTGCATATGCTCTTAACGCTACTACTGAATATGTTTGCGTTTTTGATGATGATACAATTCCCGGATCTAAGTGGTTAGAGAATTGCTTAGAAACTATTAAAACTAATGAAGGTTTATTGGGTACTATTGGAGTTATATTTAATGATGAAAATTATATTAGCTATGACAGGTGGGGATGGTCTAACCCTAACGAAGTCACAACTAGAGTAGATATAGTAGGCCACAGCTGGTTCTTTAAAAGGGAATGGCTGGGAGCTTTCTGGAGGGAGGCCCCAATACCTGAAAGTAGAATATGCGGGGAAGATATGTATTTCTCCTACGCTATTCAAAAGCATTTAGGACTCAATACCTATGTGCCACCTCACCCCGAAAAGGATAGAGACATGTGGGGATCTAATCCTACTTTAGCTTACCAATACGGCGTAGATAAAAACGCGATATCTGTTAATTACCACGGATCGCATTTTGGAGACGCTTTAAAATCAACCATTAAGAAAGGATTTAAGTTAATAAAGTCGTGAAAAAAATATTGATATGTTATGGCACTAGGCCAGAGTATATTAAAATAGAGCCCATAATTCTTCACGAGTTATCACAGTGGCATAATATACGAACTCTATTTACTGGCCAGCACAAAGATATAGGCAAGGGGACTGTTAAACCCGATTACTCATTTGAAATGCATGACAACGCCCCTAGTCGTCTTAATTCTATCATTTCCAGCATAACCGGGTCTTATTCCTTAGATCAAGTTTTAGAGGACGGTTTTACTCACGTGCTAGTTCAAGGCGACACAGCTTCAGCTTTTGCTTGCGCTTTAGCGGCTTTTAACAAAGGATTAAAAGTAATTCATTTAGAAGCAGGATTAAGAACCTACGACAAAAGCCACCCTTACCCAGAGGAAGTTTATAGACAATGCATATCAAGAATTGCAGACATACACCTTTGCGCCACTAAATCAAATAAAACGAACCTACTAAAAGAAATAGCTCAAGGTGAAATTCATATAGTAGGTAATACAGTATTGGATCACCTTAAAGATATTCCAGTTAGTTATAATAATGATGTTTTAATAACCTTACATCGGAGAGAAAATCATAAATCTATAGCTTTTTGGTACCAACAAATAGAAGATATTGCTTTTAGTAATCAAGATTTAAATTTTGTTTTTATATCTCATCCTAACCCCAATTCCCATTGTGCTTTACATAAAGAGTTTAGCAATGTCCGCATCATACCACCTGTTGCGCATAAAGAATTTGTTAAAAAGATAGGCGCGTGCCGTTTTTTAATTACGGATAGTGGAGGACTACAAGAAGAGGCTTCGTTTCTTAAAAAGAAAGCTATAGTATGCAGGGAAACAACAGAAAGGCCTGAAGCCCTCGAGTCTTTTAATTATTTATGCAAAAAAGTGGGAGACCTACCTGAGATTTTTAAGAAAGTAAGAGACGACTATATACCTTCATCCACTTGCCCCTTTGGTGACGGTAAAGCCGCAGAGAAAATTCTTCAGCTCTTATGAAATTAACCGTTACAGGAGGAAGAGGTTTTATTGGCAGTCACTTTGTAGAGGCTGCTCTTAGCGATGGTTGGAGGGTCTACGATATAGATAAGATGGGGTATGCTTCTCATGCTCGCTTACCGTGGGATAACCACCCGAATTACTCTTTGACTCAAGGCAATATTGCTACCATAAAACATATACCTACTTGTGACATTTTAATTAATTTTGCCGCTGAAAGTCATGTTGATAATTCTATTACCGATTGTAATCCTTTTATAGAATCTAATGTAAACGGAGTACATAATCTTTTAGAATTAGTAAGAATAAAACCTAAATATAAGAGGCCTTTATTTTTTCATATTAGTACTGATGAAGTTTATGGAGATATTAATGAAGGTTCTTTTAAAGAGGTCGACAAGCTGAGTCCTAGTAACCCCTATTCTGCTACTAAAGCTTGTTCCGAAATGTTAATTAATTCCTACCACCGCACATATGGTATTGATTACGTAATGACTCGTAGCGGTAATAATTATGGCGCTCGACAATATGAAGAGAAATTAATAGCTAAATGCATTTCCTGTTTAAAAGATGGAGAAAAAATTCCAGTTCATGGAGACGGCTCATATATAAGAGACTGGACTTACGTCAAAGATAATGTCGATGGGATATTAAGTATAATAAATAAAGGCGTAAGAAATGAATGTTTTAACATTGCTGCTAATAATCACATAAAAAATATAGACGTAGTCAAAGCGGTAATAAAAAAATTTAATAGTGATCCTGAAGAATATATCGAGTTTGTGGAGGATAGATGGGGTCAAGATGTTAGATATTCGGTAGACACTGGTAAAATAACTAAAGCTACAGGGTGGAAGCCTAAATATTTTTATGGGCTCAATTTAGATTTTATAAATGAAGAGTTATAGAGACGAGTTTAATAAGCTGCGAGACTTAATTATTAATGAGGTACCTTTTGGATTTTCTCGTTTTTCAGACGGGGAAGTTACTATACTGCGTAATAAGACAGTTGTCCTTGCAGAAGACCATTTTATACAGGGAGATATACATGGCGATCAAAAGGTTTATGTTAATAGTTACATGCCAGAAGAGCAGAAAAGTTTTATTCCATCCAACAATAAAAGGGAGTACGAAAAACTTATCGAAGCTTTCAAGTTTAAAAAACATAACTATATAAAAGGTATTCCGGGTCAGAATAGTTTAGACGGAGGAGAGTCGTGGAAGTTCTGCACGGAGTTATACGGACCTGATGATTGGGAAAATTTATCTTTTTGTAACCTGATGATAAACGGCAATTATTCTCGATTTATCCAAGAAATACTTCCTATTTTTTCTAATAGAGAAATAGTATTAGTAGCTAACGAAAATTCTAAATTAGACAAGTTACCTTTTAAGGTGAAAAAGTTTTTTCCAGTTGGTAGTAATTGCATGGTAAACGATTTCGATCTCCCTAAAGAAATTAGCGCATGGATAGAGACTAACGATGTTAAAAATCATTTATTTCTTTTTTCCGCTGCTACCCTTAGTAACTTTCTTTGTTATGATTTATTTAAAAAGCATGACAACAATCAATATATGGATATAGGCTCTTCATTAGGTCCTCTTCTTCAACTTGAAGGATGGAAATCTAGTAGGACTTATCTATTAGCTCACTGGGGTAATGTTGACCATCCAGTTTTACACGAAGAAGACGTATGGAATTAATTGAATGCAGCAACCTGCCGGGATCTCACTGGGACGCTATACTGGAAATTAGAAACGAAAACTGTGAAGGTTTTGGAGACCCTAGTATAATACCAACAGCAACTCATCACGCCTATATGTTTAAAAATTTTTCTAATTATTTGGTGTGTGTTGATGGTTGCGAAGTGATAGGCTTTATAGGTCATGTTGAAAACGATATAAGACTAGCCACAAAGAAAACACATCAAAGAAAAGGCGTCGGCAAGTTTATGGTAGAAGGCTTTATGAAGAAATTTCCAGACGCTTTTGCTAAAGTTAAAATTGATAACGAAGCAAGTAGGAGGCTGTTTGAAATCTGTGGGTTCCGTAAGAAATATTACATATTAGAGAAGTGAGAAATCCTTTCGAAATAGTACAATGGTTTGAAGAAGCTATCGCTGAATATACCGGTGCCCCTTATGCTATCGCTTGCGACAGCTGCACTGACGCTATTTTTCTTTGCTGCAAGTATTACGAAGTTCAAGGCTCTACTGTAACAATACCTTCTCGTACATATATATCACCGCCTCAATCTATATTACAGGCCGGTGCTAGAGTTGAATTCGAAGATATTGAATGGAGCGGTATTTACCAATTAAAACCACATCCAATTTACGATGCAGCAAAAAGGTTAACTTCAGGCATGTATATACCGGGTTCTTATATGTGTTTATCTTTTCACCACAAGAAGCCGCTTAAAATAGGCAAGGGCGGAATGATACTTACAGATGATGAAAAAGCTGTAGAAACTATAAAGAAGTTAAGGTACGAAGGAAGAACAATAGGCGTACCTTTTCAAGATGACGATTTGGGAGATGGAGGGTGGAACATGTATATGACCCCCGAACAAGCAGCCCGAGGGCTGACGCTTCTTATGGCTTATCCTAAACACGCCCCAGACCAAGTCGAAGATCCTCCTTACAGAGACTTAAGAACTTTTAACTTATTTAAATGATATTTTTCCCCCATATAGGAAGTTATGGTAGATTAGGTAATCAACTTTTCCAATATGCTGCGGCCAGATCTCTCTCCTTGCATCGCGGTACAGATTTAGTAGTCGACGGCCTTTCTTCTCATGAGTGGCACGGTCAACCATGTCTGCTGCCACATTTTAACATTAATGTCCTCGAGAGTTGCGAGTCATCTCCTCGTTTTTTATATGAAGAACTTGATCCCTTTAAGATAGATAAAAATTTTTTTGATATTCCCGACGATACTCTTTTAAGAGGGTTTTTTCAAAGTACTTTTTATTTTAAAGATTTCGAAGACTCTATAAAAAAAGAGCTACAATGCGGGCCTCGTCTCTCTACTTTTCTAGACGATATAAGAACAAAAGTCAAGAAAGACCTAGTATCCATCCATTTAAGGAGGGGAGACAACACGGACGGTACCGACCCCTCTCAAGGTGCATTAATATCACACTATGACAAAGGAGGAGGTTACGAAACTTATTTAGACAAGGCTTTAAGCGAGTTCGCTGATTGTCACTATGTTATTTTCACTGGGGGCAAAAGGTTCAGTGATAACAATTTAGACGATGTCAAATGGTGCCAAAGTTTTTTTGAATCTAAAGGATGGAGTCCCGAAGATTATACTATATCTTCTCAAAAAACCACTATGGAAGATTTTGAATTAATCTCAAGTTGTGATCATAATATACTGGGGCACTTGAGTAGTTTTGGATGGTGGGCAGCCTACTTAAACATAAACTCTAATGCAAAAAGGGTGGCTCCGTTAAGATACCATCCCGATATAAAAAATTATACTCATCGCGAAATGTTTTACCCCAAAGATTGGATTTTACTATAATGAAAAAAGTTTTTGATATAGGATTTAACGTAGGAGAGTTCTCAAGAGCTTGTATACTTAAGTATCCTTCTTGTGAAGTGGTCGCGGTTGAAGCTAATCCAAATTTAATACCTTCTGTCCCTCCGGAATGGCATCGTTCAATAAAGCTTTTAAATTTAGCCTGTTCTGAAAAAAGAGGAGAAGAGATTAATTTTTACGTAGAAAAAAGACAGTCAGGAATCTCAACAGCGTCCTTAGAATTTATAAATAACTCTAGATTTACAAAAGGTAGCAAATTTTTACAGCCTTCCTCAGCGATGTGGAGTAACCCAATTAAAGTTGAAACAACAACACTTGATTCGCTTATTGAACATTATGGAGAACCTGACTTAATAAAAGTAGATGTAGAGGGGCATGAATTAGCCGTTGTAAATGGATTAAGCAAAACAGTTCCGAACATTTGCCTAGAATGGATTGAAGAGGACTATGAAAGTCTTATAGGCATTTTAAATAGATTAGAATATATAGGTTATAAAGAGTTTGGAATTATAGGTTATTTTGAGGAGACAAATTTGCCCGAAGAATTAACACATTCAGAAGAAGGCGATCCTTATTTAAAACAGCCTAAGAAATATTTGAATAAAGATATTTTGATTAAAATTTTAAACAATTACATCGTCCCTGAGAGAAGAATTAATTATGGTATGATTTATGCCAGAGATGAAAAAAAACACCAGAAACCAATAGATAAAATTCCTGAAGATATGCTTAATGCTTATTCTATGGGCGGCAGTATCCCAGTGAAGTATTCTTACCGAGACGATTCTACTTCCGAGGCCCAAGAGGCAATGGATAAAAATTATACAAAAGAAGTATGCGAAGACTCACTCCAGCGAATATCAATGGGTCAACATAATTACTATGGAGCTACTGACTTTTACCTTTACGAAGCCTTTAAAGAGCATCCAATAAAAAATAAAGATGTTTGCGTGATGGGTTCAGCTCACCCTTGGTATGAGATAATGTGCTTGTTTTTTGGTGCCAAGTCTGTTTCAGTAATAGAATATTCAAAAAGAAAATCTTTTCATGAAAAAATTTCCTACTTTCAACCACATGAGAAAATAAATATCAAATTTGATGCTTGTTTATCTATTTCCTCTTTCGAGCACGATGGCTTAGGTCGTTATGGTGATCCACTTAATCCAAATGGAGATTTGGAAGCCATGAAGAAAATAAAACAAATCTTAAAGCCGCAGGGAGTTATGTTTTTGGCTCTGCCGGTAGGTAAAGACGCACTTTGGTTTAACGTGCATCGAGTTTACGGTAAGATAAGATTTCCTAAAATGATAGAGGGATGGAGGACTTTAGATAAATACGGCTTCAATGACTCCTCTTTTGACATGGAAATAAACAACGGTGATTCCACGATGTATCAACCATTAATAGTTTTAGAAAATAAAATTTAACCTTATGACATTAGTTGAAAACTTAAACGGCCATTATAACGACTCCCTTGAACGTCACTACGATTATTCTCGTTTTTCAGAGCCAGACAGCGACACTATTTTTTTTCACGGGATGGGTTGTACAACAGACACCCATTTTAAATCTACTCACCCAGCCTTTAAGACAGATGCTAAAAAAGTTTTTTTCAATTATGAACAACCTTGCGCTTGGTACGGAGACAAGGGCTACGCAAGAATAAGCGCAGATATTGATAAAGTTTTTGATAAAATTTACACTACATGCCCCTATACCGCCGCGTGGCTTAACAAAATAGAAAAAGACGCAAGATTTCAACTCGCCTGTCATCCAGTTAATGAAGAAAAAATAATTCATGAAAAAGAAAATAAAGACTACGACCTACTTTACTGGGGAGGAGTACATAACGATATTCATAAAAAAATATTATCTACTATATCCTCTCCTGAGTACAAATATAATTTTCTTAGCTTAGGGTCGCCTCATTGGGGCTTGAGAGATCAAGGATATGATAGATTAATTACTGGCTTGAATATTCCTCGAGATCAAATGTGGTCTTTAATAAGAAAAACAAAAATTAATATTATTGTAAATTTACTCTTTTTACAACCCGAGCACGTAGAGAACGTTAAAACCCTCGACAACTGGGAGTCGAACGAAGCTTTTTCAGAATTAGGATCGGCGATAATGCCTCAACTTAAAACTAGAGTTGTAGAATCTGCGGCAAATAAATGTTTGATGTTAGTAAGGCGAGATCCATGGAACGTTATAGAAAACTGGTTTGAACCAAACGTAGACTTTATCTATTATGATGACGAGAAGAGCCTCCCTAGAAAAATAAATGAAATTTTGTCAGATTGGGACTCATATGAACCATTTATTCATAACGCCTTTAACAAAGTTGTAAATAACTACACGACGGAAAAATTTATTTCAAGAATAAATTCAACATAAGCGCTATAATAACCAAAGAGTATTTAAATATATGGATGTATTAATTATAGCTCCCAGTGCTTCACGAAAATTGTATCAAAAACTTAGTGATAATTTTTCTGCTAAGGAACCTAATATATGGGCAGGGCTTTTAGCGAATGCAGTAAGATGTAAAGGTATAAGTGTCTCTATACACGATATGGAGATTGAGCCAAATATAAAAGATATAGAAAACTGTGGTGCTAGGTTAATTTTATTTGTTGTTACCGGGCAAAACCCTAACGCTTCAACAGCGTCTATGACTGGAGCTGTAATAGCCGCAAAAGAAGTAAGAGAATTATTACCAGAAACTAAAATTGCGTTTGTCGGGCCTCATGTAAATGCATTACCGACATCTACATTAGAAAAACATACAGAAATAGATATTGTTTTAACGAATGAAGGCGTCTATTCTTTAATAGATCTGTTATCTTCTAATTTAACTAATAATGATTTAAAAAAGATAAATGGTATTGCTTATAGGGACAGTTTTGGTCAGATCATCCTAAACCCTGCTGGTAAAGTTGTTCCACAGAGTCGATTAGAAAAAGATATGCCGGGTGTTGCTTATGATTTAATGCCCTCTTTAGATAAATATCGTACAAGTAGTTGGCATGCTAATTATATTGACGAGGACAGAAGCCCATTCGCTAGCATATATACCTCACTGGGTTGTATCTATAAATGCGAATTCTGCATGATAAATATTATAAATAGAGACGATAATGACCCGCATAAAACATCTTCTTCGTTCAGTAAATTTAGATATTGGGACCCCTACTTCACAATCAAGCAATTAGATTATTTGGCTGAACAAGGCGTTAAACAGATTAAAATTGCTGATGAAATGTGGGTATTAAAACCAAAACACTTTGAGGTTTTATGTGATTTAATAATTGAAAGAGGATACGAATTTAATATTTGGGCATATACTCGAATAGATACCGTTAAACCAAGATATCTTGAAAAATTAAAAAAAGCTGGAGTTAATTGGTTGGCTTTAGGGGTTGAATCCGGAAATCAAGAAATACGAAGGGAAATAACAAAAGGTAGATTCGAAGACATTAATATTCGCGATGTTTTCAAAATGATTCAAAATGCAGGTATTAATGTTTGTGCAAATTACATTGTTGGGCTAGGTCACGACAATTGGGATACAATGCAAGAGACTCTTAACTTAGCGTTAGAGTTAAATGCTGAGAATTCAAATATTTATTCTGCCACCTCTCTGCCGGGTAGCCCTTTATATTTAAAAGCCAAGAAAGAAGGATGGGACACACCTGAAAATTACTCAGAATACGGGTTCCTGTCATACGATCATATACCTAGTAAAACATATAATTTAGAATCCAAAGAAGTACTAGAGTTTCGAGATTATTCATTTAGAGTATTGTTTGAAAATCCTAGGTTTTTAAATATGATACAAAATAAATTTGGTGAAAAGGCAATTGAAAATATTAAAAGTATGAACAATATCCGCTTAAAAAGAAAGATATTACAATGACAGTAGACGATTTAATAAATTTTGAAAAAGAAATAGCAGATATTTATGAGTCTGGGATAATTAAGGCTCCGGTACATTTAAGAAATAATAATGAAAAACAACTTATATCGATATTTCAAGATAACAACATTAAGAAAGAAGATTACGTTTTCTCTACGTGGGCCAGTCATTTACACGCGTTGCTAAAAGGTATTCCTCGCCAAGAAATTAAAGAAAAGATCCTCGCTGGAAAATCTATTACTCTTCATTTTCCGAAGCATAATTTTTACAGCTCCGCCATAGTGTCAGGAACATGTCCAATTGCGGTGGGAACGGCTTGGAATCTTAAAAAATCTCGATACACATTTACAAATAATAGAGTATATTGTTTTATAGGGGACATGAGCTTTCTTACAGGTATTACTAGCGAATCAATAAAATACTCCTTAAATCATGATTTGCCTATTACATGGGTTATTGAAGATAATAACAAGTCAGTAGGCACGGACACGAAAGAAACTTGGAAAGGAAGCACGGAAAAATGGTATCAGATTTATAAAGAGCTTAGTGCCACATGTAAAAATTTCAAAATAATATACTATAGTTACGAGACTACCTATCCTCATTCCGGGACCGGGGTATTCGTAGAGTTTTAAAATGAATTATAAAGAAGAAGTATATAAAGGAATGGATTACTTAGGTAATCATCCCGAGACTATTTTTGTTGGTCAAGCTGTCGCTTGCAAAGGAACCGCAATCACTCATCAGGTAAGTAAATTTCCCAGTGAAAAACTTCTTGAACTGCCGGTAGCAGAAGACTTTCAAGCTGGATTTTGTATAGGATTAGCATTAAGAGGGCAAATACCTATATCTCTATACCCTCGCATGAACTTTGCTATCTTAGCGGCTAATCAATTGATAAACCATTTAGATAAATGGTCGTTAATGTCAGATGGGGAATCTAAACCCAAAGTAATTACTAAAACAGTAGTAGGATCACAATACCCTCTCGATCCGGGGCACCAACATAAAGCTAATTATACGCAAGCTTTCAAAAATATGTGCGACTCTATAAATGTCGTAGAGTTAATTCATGCAGAAGAAGTTTTTCCGGCTTATAAAAAAGCGCTTGATAGAGAAGATGGGGTTTCAACGTTAATAATAGAACATGGAGATTTTTGTTAGTTATGAAAAGGATAGAATTTGGAGAACTTAAGATAGGAGAAATTGCTCGGCAGAATCTCATGGATGTTTGTGATGCAAATTGGGCCTCTAATGGACCAAAAGTAAAACAGTTTGAGAAAGAGTGGGGTAAGCTTTTTGGATTCAAAGAAAATGTAGCCATGAGTTCCGGAACGGATGCATGTATAAATGCATGCCTAGCCCTATATGATCTTCAGAAAGCTAAAAGGGGAGATGAAATAATTGTTCCAGCACTTTCATTTATAGCTACCTCTAACGCTGTAAGAGCTGCTGGCTTTGTACCAAAATTTGTAGATATAAAAAAAGAAACCCTCAACATAGATGAGTCTAAAATAGAGGAAGCCATAACGAACAAGACAAGAGCGATAATGGTGGTGCACACAATGGGGAGACCCGCAGAAATGAAAGCTATTTGCGATCTCGCAAAAAAACACAATCTAATTGTTATTGAAGATGCTTGTGAAGCTCATGGCGCTAAATACAAAGGTGAATATATTGGCCACTGGGGAGACATGTCAGTTTACAGTTATTATGTAGCTCATATTGTTTCTTGTGGAGAAGGAGGTATGGTCTCTACTAATGATAGTTTCACCGCTGATGTTCTTTCTTCTACGAGGTCTCACGGAAGACTGTTTAATTCTATATTTTTTGACCATCCTCGAGTAGGCATAAACTCTAAAATGAATGACATGGAGGCTTCAGTTGGCCTTGAGGGAATATCTTCATTTTGGGATACTTTTAATAAAAGAAGAGAAATATTAAAAATATTCCATAATGCTTGTACCGGATTTGAAAACGTAGCTTGGTTTTCTGAAGAAGATGACGGTAATGTTAATTGCCCCCATGGTTTTAGTGTTACTTGTAAAAAAGAAAGTGACATTAAAATAGTTCGAACCATTATGGATAAATACAAAATTCACTGGAAAAGGAATTTTGGCTGTATACCTACGCAACACTTAGCTTTTTCTGATATGGGTTATAAATTAGGAGATTTTCCTGAAGCTGAATGGGTGGGCGACAATGGTCTTCACATTGGATGTCATCAATATTTAACCGAAGAAGATATAAATAGAATTTGTAAGGCTCTTAAAGAAAGCTTATCCCTTTGCGTAAAATAAAATATATATAATGAATAAAGAATACTGGAATAATAAAAAAGTGTTGGTAACAGGAGCCCATGGTTTTGTAGGACGAAACCTTCTTCCTTTAATTAAAAATTTGGATTGTGATCTTATCACTCCAACTAGAAAAGAGTTAGACCTAGTAAACCAAGAAGAGACTTCAGTTTTTTTTGCTTCTAATAAAATTGATATTGTCATTCACCTTGCCGGGCTTGTCGGAGGGATAGCAGCAAATAATTCAAGACTAGGAGACTTTTTCTACCAAAACGCTCTCGCCGGAATTAATACTCTTCATAGCGCCTATGTGAATAATGTGGAAAAGTTTGTCGGATTGGCGGCAGGATGCGGTTATCCAGATGTAGCAATACCATTTAAAGAGTGTGATTTTTGGAATGGCTTTCCTGATAAAAACTCTTATGGCTATTCAATGGCCAAGAAAAATCTCATTACTCAATCATGGGCTTATAGAGATCAGTATGGTTTTGATTCTACCATGCTAATTCCGGCAAACCTTTATGGGCCTTACGACAACTTTGACCTCGAAACATCTCACGTAGTACCAGCTCTTGTTAGAAAATTTATAGAAGCTAAAGAAGAAGTAGTAATTTGGGGGACCGGTAAGGCTTCACGAGAGTTTATTTACGTGGAAGATGTGTGTAAAGCTATCTTGCAATGCTGTGAAGTTAAAGATTTGCGCGGTCCTTATAATTTAGGAACAGGAGTTGAGACTACTATTAAGCAGCTTATTGAAGCCATATCTACTGCAACTGGTTTTGACGGTAAAGTAGTGTGGGATAGCTCTAGGCCAGATGGTCAAAATAGAAGGTATTATGATATGTCTGAGTTCTACAAAGATATTGGAGAGGTTCCTTCGACCTCCTTGCTTGAAGGAGTGAAGAAGACAGTAGATTGGTACAAGAGTGAATATTAAAAATAAGAAGATACTAATAACAGGCGCAGCGGGGTTTATAGGCTCTCATCTACTCGATTACTTTTGTGGCAATAATGAAGTAATTGCTGTAGATAATTTTTCAAGAGGGAAATATTTAAACTCTAAAGCTCATACCGTTAATCGAGATTTATCGTCCACCGATTTTGATTGTCGAATATTCAAAGGGGTTGACATAGTAATACATTTAGCCTCTTCTGTTGGAAGCTATCATTTCTACCAAGACAATGCTCTTCAAGTCCTAGTTAAAAATACCCAAATAGACCATAGGGTTTTTAAAGCTGTTGAAGATTATGGCATAAAAAAAATATTTTATGCTAGTAGCTCTCATGTTTATCCCAAATCTCTACAGGCAAATCTTAACGCTAACCCCTTAAAAGAGGAAGACGCTTACCCGGCGGACCCAAGCCTTTCTTACGGCTGGAATAAACTAAGCTCCGAGAAATATCTTTCATATTGCAAAGGAAAGTTTAAGTACGCCATAGCTAGGTTTAACGGTATATATGGGCCAAGGCAATCTACTGATTTAGCTAATGGTTCAATAATTCCAGTATTGATA
>CEQV01014529.1_pt1 | contig 20888 bp, 26 predicted proteins | sample 530971 | NCBI WGS metagenome assembly CEQV01 (sample SAMEA2621173, study PRJEB7988) | marine metagenome | biome: marine biome (ENVO:00000447); feature: deep chlorophyll maximum layer (ENVO:xxxxxxxx); material: "saline water (ENVO:00002010), including plankton (ENVO:xxxxxxxx)" | depth 100 m
TCGCTGGTCGCCGCCGAGGTCGTCGTACCTCTTGACATGTTATATATGTATGGTACAATATGCCTGTGACGTCGGGGAAGGTCTCCGGCGTCCATCACTGGTGTAGCAACTTGCTACAGAACACTGAAGGACTCACATATGAATGTCAAAGTGACTGCCCACAAGATTGGGGAGGTCGAGAGGGTAGGGTATTTAGATGCCCACGGCCATCGTTGTTACTACAGCATCACCGTTCAGGGAGCTATAGATGCCGACCACCATGTAATGGTTTCTCGGATTATTGCATTTGATCACGGCGGCTGGGAAACCATGATTTTCTTCTGTAACGAGGAAACAAAAGAAGTCGAGTCTTGGATGCCTGTTTATGAAGTTCGTGGTTATGAAGAGATTGAACAGTCCGTATCGAATTACATCAAAACCGTAGCAAGTTGCTACAACAACCCAAAGGAGTCTTCAACATGAGACTTTCAATACCTTATGTTTCTGAGTTCTACAGCTTCAGCGTTCAAGCTGTTTTAGATTCAGAGTGGCAAGCAATCATCGACATCTGCCGGGACAACCGAAGAACACCAGAGATGATCCATCCGTCAGTCCTTAGGGCTATTCAAGCTCGTCTCAACCGAGCCTTCTGGGCTGATAATGAGCCATTCATTCTGGTCCCTAAGTTGGTCGATAACAACTTCGTCTTGATCCATGCCAAAATAGACGCGCACGGTATGGTTTGGGCTGTCGATCCCTCTGACTGTCCTCAGCCTTGGTACACGTTTGAACCTGAAGACTTCAAAGACGCCTTGAGTGACAATCTGGATATGAATCTCTCTTACAAGCATTCAGCTCTTGAGCGAATCAAGAATGATCTCAAGGAGCAGGATGGAGAGGTTCCGCCTCTGGTCAAGATCGGTCCCGGTGGCGATTACGTCCGCGTATATAACTGATCCTTTGGTTGGTGGGGGTGGGGAGTCCACGGTGTAGTGGCTCCTCACTCCTACATTTCATTTGTAGCAAGTTGCTACAGGAGATTGATGAAATGAGTAAGAAGAAATTTCACACATTCACTCCAGCTCAGATTGCATGGAGAGTCGCGGAAACTGTGGCTGGGCGTCTGATTCCCACTGATTGGGAGACTCGGGACGAGTACACGAAGCAGACAGGCAGAAGGCTGCCCAGAGTTGAGAACTACTGGGGGCGTCACTGGGCTGATGTCGCTGGCTCTAAGGTTCCCGGCGACCGTCAGGCATATCTGGATCACCTGCGGCGTATGGGGGGTAGATGAATGATTGTTTCTACTCTCGTTGTCTTGTTTCAGTTGGTTCTTCTAATTCTAGGAATCTCATATCTGTTTCGTGCGGTGTTTGCAGACCGCTACAGGGAGTGAGCCATGAACTATGAAACTGTTTTACTGGGGGCTTCTTGGGTTGTTATATGTTTCAGCCTAGTTGCTGTTGTTTACGTTATTTGTGGAGACTCCAATGCCTAGAAATATCGTCATATACGACAGTCACAGTCTGTGGGACGATGAACCCATCATCGTGGTCGTCACAGGACTCAATGGTCCCTCTCGGAATCCGAAGACTGGTCCCATGCTCCAGACATGGATCCTCAGGAGAGATGTCCACCCTGCGGTCGCTCTGGACACTGGGGAAGACAAATCCATCTGCGGTAACTGTGACCTCAGGCCGAAGGACGGCAAACGGGTTTGTTATGTCAACATCATGGGTCCCTCCGCTGTCTGGCGGGCCTTCCACGATGGCAAGTACGATTTCGTCACTCCAGAGGAAGCTGGCGATATCTGTGCTGGTCACAAGATCCGCCTTGGTGCTTACGGCGACCCGGCGATGGTCCCTGCGGATGTGTGGCGGTCCCTGATCCGCAAGGCTTCTGGGACTACAGGCTACACGCATCAGTGGAGGACGATGGACCCCGCACTGCTTGACTTTTGCATGGCATCATGCGATAATACGGAAGATATAAGAGATGCGCAAGCTGCGGGCTGGCGGACATTTCGTTGTATCACATCTGACCAGACACTGGAGCCAGATGAAATCATGTGTCCAGCTTCACCGGAGGCTGGGAAGTTGACTACCTGTGATCGTTGCGGGTTGTGTTCTGGTGCTATGGCTGATCGCAGCAAGCCTATACCGAACATCGCCATCACCGTTCATGGGCGTGGAGCAAAACACTTTGTAGCAAGTTGCTACAGTGAGGAAGGAGTCTCAGCTGCAAGTACCGACAAGGACCGAGTGGTCCGACAGGATGACTGAAATACGAGGCATGTTAGAGCTAGGATGGCTCAAGGATGCTCAAGACACAATCAAACAATGTCTCAACGACCCTGATGACATGTTCATGTATACCGAAATGGAGCTGGCCTTTATGCTTGTAGTTTCATATCAGACTGAACCCATCAAGGGGAGACGCTGGGAAGACCCGAAGTGGGTTCTTTCCGAATTCAAAAGAATAGACAGGGAGACTCAGAAATGAGCAGCGATATTGGGTACGTTATTGAACGCTACATTGAATCGGAAGTCGAAACCGCTATTGACGGATATGATTTCTCTTCAATAATCAGCGATGCTATCTCCGACCATGATTTCACTGGCGATGTCGAGACTGCGGTCAATGACTGTGTGCATTGCATCTTGGAGGATCACATCTCCAGCAGTGAAGCTGTATACGACATGGTTCGCAACATGTTTCAGTCTACGGCATCTGGGGCTATTCTTCAGATTCTGAAGAAAGGCATTGAGCAGTCACAATGTGATATTGCTGACTTGAGGACGAAGAATCGAGATATGACGGAACAACTCAGGGATCTCGCTATGGAGCAGATCAACAGCAGGGTTCCTGAGGTTGCACTTGAAACTGCAAACCGTATCGAAATTGAATTGAATGACACTAAAGGAGAAGACGGATGAGCCGACAGAGCACTTCCGCCAGCGGCCCCAATAAGGGGATCTATGTTCGTTTGGACCCGAAGACTGATCAGCAGCTTCGGTTGATGCAGGCCCGTACTTCCAAGCAGTTGGAAGCTCTCGGACTGCCACATGCAAAGCCGACCTTGTGTGACCTTGTGACGCACCTCGTCAAGGCTGGGATAAAGGCTGAGGTCACTGACCCCAACAGTCTTTTGAAATAGGACTCTCTTCGCTGAGTGGGGTGCGCATACTTTGATCACGCACAATATGTTTTATTCAACCGTAGCAACTTGCTACACATAGGAGGGCCAACGTGGTCTCTATTCCAAACAAACCTACCGTATTCGACCCCAAGAACTGGGGAGATCCACTGACTCCCAAGCAGGTCGGCAACATCCGTGTTCCTGTTCAGGTTCCTGACTCGTACCGAGCGTTCCCACATGAGCAGTACATCAGTCTCATTGAGCGTGAGCTGGACAAGCAGGGCTTCGTCGCTTCAGAGGGCGTGCATTATGCGTGCAAATCCCGTGTACCCAAGGACAGCAACGGCAACCCAAAGATCAACGATCTTCCAGAACGTGGGCGATTCCTGAGCCTGTGGGGTGTCAAGCACCCTTTGCTTCCTGACATCCCCGGTCTTAGCTGGGAAGTCGGCGGCAACAACAGCTACGACATGTCCTGTTCCAACGAGATCTTGTTGGCACGCCGTGTTTTGATCTGCTCTAACGGTATGGTCCTGTCTAAGATCGACAGCCGTATGCGCAAGAAGCACACCAAGGGCATCGACCGCGATTACGACGGACAATTTGAGCGTCTTCAGATCATGGTTCAGAAGGCGATTGGCAACCTACACACTATGGCGACGGAGGAAGCTGGCCGTATCGAGAACCGCAAGCAGGTCGAGGTCACTGACGATGACATGCGGTATCTGTGCGTCGAAGCTGCCAAGGACAAGGTCATTGGTTGGGCTGCTATCGAGCGTGTTATGGAGCATTGGCATAACCCGGAGCATGTAGAGTTCAAGGACCGCAATCTGTGGTCAGCTGAGAACGCCTTTACAAGCAACGACCGAGGTGCTAATGTGATGACTCAGGGAACACGGTTCTCTCGACTCGATTCCATTATTGCCAAGCGGTACGGCGAAGAAAGTTGTAGCAACTTGCTACAGTCCGCCAACAGCCCAGCTGATTGGTGATTCCTAGATCTCATGTCGTCCCGGCCTTCGGTGATATTTCCACCGTTGGTCGGGACTCCTTTTATGGAGATTCAGATGTTCAGATTCAAATATAAATATGCGTGGAAAGCTGAGTGGAAAAGCCGGTGGGATTTGAACCATTACGACAGAACGGCTTCTGGCTATTCACGCACTGAGGAAGGTGCGGAGCGAAACGCTTGGGCCGCAGCCAATAAAGAAAGAAAGCTCGGGGCGCAGAGATGTACCATCGAGGTTATAAGGCTTTACTGATGCCAATCACTCAACCCGGAGAATAATACATGATACAGATCAGTCAAAGAGTACAGGGCAACATCGCCACGGCTGTCACCCCCAAGGACAGGTCAAAGTCTCGCCCTAATCCCAAGGCGAGGTTCAAGAAAAAGAAAAAGGGTAAATAATGCCAATCACTCAACGCGGTAAATCGTGGCAGGTCTCGGTCACCAAAGATGGCCGAAGGATACGCAAGACGTTCAGGAAACTGGACGAAGCGCAGGTTTTTGAGTTGGAATGCAAGGCGGCTCTTATTTCTGGTGGTCCCCTCCCTGTAGAGGCGAAGAACCACCGATCTGGGGTCCCTGCGACGTTTGGAGGCATGGCGGAACACATTTGGAAGCTGGAATGGTCGAAGCAGAAGGCTGCAAACGCTACCTATAGCGTCATGCGTCTTACTTGCTCCTATTTCGGTGATGACACAGAGATCTCAAGCATTGATTCGTATGCCATTGACCAGTTCAAGTTGTATTTGGAACGTCAAGGCAATAAGCCAGCAACCGTAAATAGAAAACTAGCCATAGTCAGTAAGGTGTTCAGATACGCTCATCGCTATGGTCTTATCGAACGTAAATTAGAGTTGACCAAGCAGCGGGAACCCCGTGGTCGCATCAAGTACTACAGTAGAGAGGAGGAGCAGGAGATGTTGGAGCGTATGGATGACCCAGATCTCAGGGACTTCTTCATCGTCCTCATAGACACCGGGATGCGGCGGGGGGAGGTCCTCAGTCTGGAGTGGGAGGATGTGGATCTAGAGCAACGGACGTTGACGTTGGCCGACCCCGAGCGGATCAAATCGTCTATCACAAGGTTGGTCCCTGCGACCGTCCGAGTCACTGCTGTGCTGAAGTCTCGACTTGAGCAAGGGGAAATCCGGCCCTTCGACTTTACAGGGCCTCAAATGGATTACGCTGCTGCGTGTTTCAAAAAATGCTGCCCATCAGAACAGGATGTCTCCGCAATCTTCCATACCTGTAGACATACGTTCATCTCTAGACTTGTTCAGAATGGCGTTCCTATTGTTGCCGTAAAAGAACTGGCAGGACACAACGACATCAGGACAACAATGCGTTATAGTCATCTTGCCCCGAGTAATTTGGTGGATGCTATTGCTACTTTGGAGAACCCAAATGGGTAAGCATAATCAACAGCGGCTAGAACAAGAGATGATCGACCTTGGTCAGAAGCGGTACTGGAAGCGAGTCCGCCGTGCTAAGGAAACAAATCTGGAGTCCACCACCTCAGTAGGTCAGCACTTGCTTGCTAACTCTGTAGCGGAGCTTACGGACGCAATTAAGAGATGGATCAAAGACGCCAAGGCCGCTCCCGGTCGTCGCCACCGAGCGTTGGAACATATGGAGATGCTCCCGGCTGATGTCATAGCAGGTCTCACGGCTCGCTGTGTGTTGGACTGCATCTCTACCGAACGAAAGATCGTATCCACTGCCAACAACATTGGTCGAATCTTGGAGCATGAAATACGGTTTAGACAACTCAAAGAAGAACACCCCTCTCTGTGGACTCAAATACAGAGGAGCCTAGACAAATATAAGTCTGCTGAAACCAAATCTAGATTTGTCAACAAGACGCTGAAGTACCACGACTTGGTCATGCACTCTTGGGATCGTAAGGTCTCCATATCTGTGGGTCTAACGTGCATTGAGCTGATGCGGCAGTCCACAGGCGTTATCGACGTAGTGACTCGCAAGGATCCTAGAGGAAAGTCGTACACCTCCGTGGTCCCTAGCGACGATCTACTTAAGTGGCTGAAGGACTCGCACAGCTACAACGAGATCCTGAATCCAGTGTGGCTCCCTATGGTGGAAAGGCCAGTTGATTGGACTAATCCGTGGATTGGCGGATACCAAAGTGCTTCAATGCCTCGAAGACCTCTGGTAAAGACGGACGATAACGCTTATCTGGAAGAGCTGGCACTCAGTCCTATGTCGGAGATATATAAATCCTGCAACATACTTCAGAGGACCGGATTCAGGATAAACAAATTCGCTGATTCTCTCCTACGTCACTGTTGGGAACGTAATCTTCCTGTCGGGGGCTTCCCCACCAGCGAAAATGACCCAGTTCCAAACAAGCCTTCGGATATCGCTACAAATATGGATGCTCGTAGGGAGTGGAGGAGAGCAGCAGCTAAAGTTCACTTTGAGAATGAGCGACAGAAATCTAAAAGGATTACGGTAGCTAAGGCTCTCCAGCTGGCTTCCAAGTTCAAAGACGAGACGCTGTATTACACAAAGTCTTTGGATCGCAGGGCGAGAGGTTATTACACGCAGCATCCGCTACAGCCACATGCTTCTCAGTATGTAAGGTCGTTGCTTGAGTTCTCTTCAGGCAAGCCAATTACTGAAGGCGGCTTGAGGTGGTTATATATAGATGCAGCAAACAAGTGGGGACTGGACAAAGAACCATTTGAGGCTCGCATAGCGTTTGTCGAAGAAAATATAGGTTTGATAAGGTCTGTAGGGGCTGATCCAACTTCAAATATGGTTTGGGCAGACGCGGATAACCCGTTTGGATTTGCTTGCGTCTGTGATGAGATAAACAAGCTGCACGAAAACGGGTCGAAACATATCAGTCACCACCCTGTGGGCATCGACAGCACTAATCAAGGTCTTGGGATCATTGGTCTGGTGATGTATGACGAAGTTATCGCTGCTATGGCAAACATAACTGACTCAGATGCCCCTCAGGACCCTTACAAGAACGTGGCTGACGGTACTCGTAAGTTGTTATATTTGGATGCCTCAAACCCCTACTCCAAGACTTGGCTTGACTTTGGAATTGACAGAAAAACCACCAAGAGGCCGACTATGACTCTTAGCTACGGCTCTACATTGTTCTCCTGTCGAGAGTACACAGCGGAGTGGTTCTATGACCAGCTGAAGACAGGCCGAGATAACCCGTTTGGGGATGAGACATACAGGCCGTGTTACTACTTGGCAGGTAAGATTTGGGAGTCGATTGGATCTGTTGTCGGATCTGCTTTGGATCTCTTGTCTTGGCTTCGGGCAGTTGCTGAGTTGTGCATCGAACATGAAGTGATTCCTAGATGGGGGACTCCGCAGTTGTTCCCTGTTAAAATGGAATACCAGAAGCAGTCGAAGTATGCGGTGAAGACCTTGGTAAATGGTCGGATACTAAATCACAGGATTAACGTGCCAACATCTGAGGCAAATCGCCGTAAAACTGTGAATTCTATTGTTGCAAACTTTATTCACTCTCTGGACGGCCTTGGGGGGATCCTTGGAAGGTCTCTTAATTTGAGCTACGACCGGGGGGTTACTGATGTGTTTGCAATACACGACGAGGTAGATGTTCACGCCTCTAATGTAGATGTATTTGGTCGATCTGTTCGTGAAGCTACTGCGGAGATCTTTATGGAGGATCAGTTGACATTGTTTGCAAATTCAATTAACGTATTACTTCCATCTGAGGTAGAGGTTCCACCAATGCCCGCCAGAGGAAGTTTGGATGTGACGAAAGTCTTGGACTCAAAGTACTATTGGAACTAAGGAGACTCTTGAATGAGTAAAAGCAAGTTCAAAGAAATCACAACACCCGTTGGTGTGGCCCAGTGGCCGTACCTGAACGAGCCTGATACCAAATTCAACGCTAACGGAGAGTACAGGTGCAACCTGCGACTGCCCCGCGAAGACGCTGACGGTCTCATTAACGAAATCAAGTCTGTACTTGACAGGCATCACGAAGAACTGAAGAAGGACCAGCCAAACAAGAAGTTTCGCATGGCCCCTCTGCCTTTCTCTGATGTCGAAGTTGATGGAGAACCAACTGGTGAAGTCGAGTTCAAATTCAAGATGAAGGCTGTTGCCGGTTCAGGCGACCGCACCTTCGAGCAGCGACCGATTATGTTCGATTCTCAACTGAAGCCTACAAAGGCTAAGGTTGGTGGAGGAACACGCCTCAAGATTGGAGCAGAAGTTGTTCCATATAACGTGGCATCAATCGGCGTGGGCATTACGCTTCGACTTAAGACAGTTCAAATCATAGAACTAGTCGAGTACTCAGGCGGTGCTAGTGCTGATCGTTGGAACTTCAGCAAGGAAGACGGGTTTGTAGAGGTTTCTGAGAACGTATCAGATAGCGAGACCTCTACGGATGATCACGACTGGTGATGTAACTGTTGATGTGGAACCCCCACATTGTTATCAAATCAAAATACCTGTAGTACCCGTCCCGGCCAGTAGGCCAAGGATGGCTCGAAAGTCGGGGCGGGTTTACTACGGTAAGAGATATACGGAGTTTCGTAGGGACTGTGACTTCCTGCTGAACAGTGTTGAGTGGATGCCATGCTTCCCTCTTGACAAGCTGTTGGCGGTTTCGGTAAAGTTCCTAGTGCCTCGTCCCAAGAAGACCAAGAGATTGGTTCCACGGGGCGATGTAGATAACTACTTCAAATCTCTTGACGTTCTTAATGACGTTGTGTGGAGAGATGACGATCAGATTGTGTGGGCTTCAATGACAAAGCAGTTTGCGGACGAGGGTTCGATACTGTTGGAGGTAATGGAGGTTGACAAGATTCTTGAGACACGAAGAATGTCCGAGTTGTGGGTCTAAGGATAACCTTGCCCGCTACACAGACGGACACGCCTATTGCTTCACCCCCGGTTGTAACTATTATGAGGGGGGAGACGGACAACCTAAGACACAGGAGACTCAACAAATGTCCGGTTTGATTGAATATGAAATTGCAACGCTGAACAAGCGAGGCATCGACGAAGACACCTGCAAGCTGTGGGACTACGGAGTTGGAACCTTTAACGGTAAGCCCGTTCAGGTCGCCAACTACAAGGACCGACAGGGGACCATCAAGGCCCAGAAGCTGCGGTTCCAAGACAAGAAGTTCATGTGGCTGGGGGACCCCACCAAGATCAGCTTGTTTGGTATGAATCTGTGGCGTGATGAAGGCAAATTTGCGACGATTGTGGAGGGAGAGATTGATGCCCTCAGTCTGTCTCAAATACTAAACAATAAGTGGGCAGTGTTCTCTGTTCCTAATGGAGCTAAATCTGCTGCTAAGTCGGTTGCAGAGTCGCTGAAGCTGCTTGAGGGATACGAGTCTGTCGTTCTTTGCTTTGATCAGGATGAACAGGGCAGAGCAGCAGCCCTTGAAGCTGCAAATATGCTTCCTCCCGGCAAGGCGAAGATTGTTACCTCGCTGCCATGCAAGGACGCTAATGAGTGTTTGGTTCAGGGGAAGACCAAGGATCTTGTTGACGCGATCTACGGGGCCAAGGTTTTCCGTCCCGACGGCGTCATCCCCGGCGAAGAGTGTTGGGATTTGATTGCGAATGCAGACACAACGCCAAGCATTCCTTACCCTTGGGCGGGTCTCAATGAGAAGTGCCACGGCATCCGGTGCGGAGAGATGACCACGCTGACTGCTGGCACAGGCATTGGCAAATCTAGTGTAGCTAGGGAACTGGCTTATTATCTGATTGGTATGGGACAGAATGTGGGATATGTAGCTCTTGAAGAATCAATTAAGAAAACTTCTGAGTGCATTATGGGCTTGTATATGAACTGCCCTCCACACTTCTGGGGCCGGGAGAACGTCTCCAAAGAGCAGAAGCGAGAGGCATTTGAGAACACTATTGGCAGCGGTCGTATGGTTCTCTATGATCACTTCGGATCTATTGATCCCAGTAACCTGCTCTTGCAGATTCGGTATATGGCAAGAGCAATGGATTGTAAATATATCTTCCTTGACCACCTCTCCATCGTCGTCAGTGCCTTGGAGTCTGGGGACGAGCGTCGGATGATCGACAACACGATGACCCGTCTCCGCAGTTTGGTGGAGGAAACCGGGATCCATCTTGTTCTCGTTAGCCACCTCAGGAGACCGGACGGTCGATCTCATGAGGAAGGCGGTCAGACCTCCTTGGCACAGCTCAGGGGAAGTCACGCTATTGCACAGTTATCTGACATGGTTATTGGTTGTGAGCGGAATCAGCAGGACGATGCTATGGCAAATCTCTTGCAGCTAAGGGTTCTTAAGAACCGCTACACTGGAGATTGTGGTTTGACTACGACGCTTGAGTACGTTCGAGACAGTGGCCGACTCGTTGAGTGGGAGGCCCCAGATGTAGTAGAGGTTCCTGTATGAGTCAGATGAAGCTCGCGGGCCTTCTTGAAAGAGAAGGTAAAGGTATGTGTGGTCTGGAGTGGAAGGGTACGCCCGTTTCTTGGGACTCGATTGCTGGGTGGTTGAGTGAAGAGGAGGGACAACCAGTCAGTAGACAGGTTCTCAAGAACCACTTCAGACACACTATTGTCAAACTACGAGGAAGATTGTGCGAAGATCCAGTAATAAGAGACTGGTTAATCGAGAAAGGCTTAGGCCATGTTCTTGAAGAGGCAGAAGAAAACACAACTAGCTGGGAGGCTAACGGGTAATGGACATTGTTATATTTGACATTGAGACGAACGGTATTAAAAACTTCAGGACTTTGCTTGGACTGAAGACAATTCACTGCATATCTCTTGCTACGCCAACTACCGATGCTGTTCTTGTTCCAATAGATGAGGCCCTTGAACGCCTCAGACTTGCTGACGTAATCGTAGGACACAACATACAATCGTTTGATATTCCAGCCATCCAGAGGCTGTACCCTGAGTGGAAGCCTGAGGGCTGCGTCAGAGACACTTTGGTAATGTCCCGAATGCTGTGGCCTGACATCCAGAGAGAGGACTGGCAGGCTCCTGAGTTTCCTAAGAACCTCGCTGGCCGTCACTCCCTGAAGTCTTGGGGCTACAGGCTTGGGATGTTGAAAGGAGATTTCGGTGAGACAACAGACTGGGAAGTGTTCACTGAAGAGATGGGGCAGTACTGCTGTCAGGATGTAGAGGTAACCAAAGCTCTGTGGAATAAGATCGAGGAAGAGAAGCCTTCGGATTTTTCGACGATGCTGGAACACGAATTCGCTCAGGTCGTACAAGAACAAGAGACCAACGGATTCGCTTTCGACGTAGACGCCGCTAGAGAGCTGCACTCAGAACTACTAGCAGAGAAGGATTCTATCCAGCGGTCCTTGAAGAATCTGTTTCCTCCAGTCAGGGTGGAGATGAAGACTCCTCAGTTCTATGTGGACCCGATTGATGATGTTCAATACACATTGAAAGGGGACGCTCCTGTTGCAATTAGATCTAGACTTCTCAGGGGCAAGCCTAAATACAAAGAGACCCCTTTCAACCCTTCATCCCGAGTTCAAATTGCCAACAACTTGATCAAGAAGTATGGGTGGCAGCCAGAGGAGTTCACAGGAGAAGGGCGACCTAAAGTTGATGAGTCTGTTCTTAGCCAACTTGAATACCCTGAAGCTAAGGTTCTAGTCAGATATTTGACAATTATTAAAAGGCTGGGCCAACTAGCTGACGGCAGGGAGGCGTGGCTTAGGGTGGAACAGGATGGCCGCATCCACGGTAGGGTCAACCCCTGTGGAGCTGTGACCTCCCGCTGCACCCACAGCAGTCCCAACATCGCTCAAGTCCCACGGGTGGGAGCTTTGTGGGGAACCGAGTGTAGGGAGCTGTTTATTGCTCCTCCTAATCATGTTCTTGTTGGTGTAGATATGAAAGGACTAGAGCTTAGATGCTTGGCCCACTACACTTACAAATTTGACGGAGGTAAATACGTTAAAGAGATTCTTGAGGGCGACATACACGAAGCCAATAGGATGGCGGCGGAGCTTGAGGATCGCAATGACGCTAAGACGTTTATATATGCTTTCCTTTATGGTGCTGGGGATGCAAAGCTCGGATCTATTGTTGATGGAGGCCGGGTCGAAGGGTCTCGAATGAGAAGCAAGTTCCTTAAGAAGATGCCAGCTATTGAGCGGCTTCAGAGCGGCATCAAGCTCTCTCTTCAAAGCCGTAATTACCTTAAAGCTATTGATGGCCGACACCTGCGTATCAGGTCACAGCACTCGGCTTTAAATACCCTGCTACAATCGGCAGGTGCTATTGCAATGAAATTAGCTACTTGTATCCTTCACAGGAAACTCAGATCTCATGGATGGGATAAAGACGTTTTACAGGTGGCTCATATTCATGACGAAATCCAACTTCAAGTACGCACGGAGATAGCGGAAGATGTCGGAAGGCTTGCAGTACAGTCAATGTGTGAGGCCGGCGAGGAACTCAAGTTCCGATGCCCCCTCGACGGAGACTATAAAATCGGAAGAAACTGGGCAGAAACCCACTGATCTGGCTTATGTAGCTGGAATACTGGACGGGGAGGGGTGCTTTAGGTGGCACAACTCCCCCACCATTGGGGTGGATACGACTGCTAAGGAGACCGCTCAAGCTCTTTATGACATATGCGGAGGGACCTGCTCTGTCTTAAAGAGAAAAACAAATTCAGGAAACGTCGTGTTTAGGTGGGCGATATACGGGACTAATGCGGTAAACCTATGCAAGACGTTGATTCCATACCTAACTGAAAAGGCGTACCAAGCAGAAGTCTTAATTGCTTTGGTAAGATACCCACCGAACTCAGCGATGCGAGAGTCCCTGAAACAACGTCTTACCCGTCTTAAGAGGAAATAGATATGACCGATTTGACATACGTTCAATCTGATGAGATGATCAAAGAACTTCAATCTCGATTCGATGAAATGGTTTTCTTAGGCTGTGCAAAGAGAACCGAAGAAACTGAAGATATAACAGTGTGTTTTACCGGATCATATCATTCTTGTGTAGGACTCATTGAGCTAGGTCGAATAGCTGTGCAAGCGGGAGGCACTCCTGATGACGACGATTCTAATTGACGGGGATATTGTTCTCTACGAAATCTGTACTGGATGTGAAAGAGCTACAGATTGGGGAGACGATATTTGGACATACCACTGTGACCTAAGAGAAGCCAAACAGAAATACGACTGTTGGATCGACCGGGTTAAAGAAGAGGTGGGGGCATCTAAAGTAATCATTGCCATGTCTGGCAGTGAAAACTGGAGGAAGGAAGTACTTCCTAGCTACAAGCTCCACCGAAAGAAGCATCGGAAGCCGATGACATTCAAGGCTCTTAAGGAGTATTCAAATGAAACGTATCGCACATTTCAGTTCCACAACTTGGAAGCAGATGACGTTCTGGGTTTGTTGGCTGGTGAACCGGGTATTGCGAAGATCGAAGGGGAGCGAGTAATTGTCACAATCGACAAAGATTTGAAGACAATACCGGGACTCCACTATAACCCTCGCAAGCCTTATGAAGGAGTGTGCGAAGTCAGCCAAGATCAAGCTGATTACAACCACTTATTCCAAACGCTTACGGGCGATCCTGTAGATGGTTACAGCGGGTGTCCCGGTATTGGCCCTAGAAGAGCCGCCAGAGTCCTTGATTACCCCTGCTGGGGAGCAGTCTTAGAGGCTTTCGATGGGGCCGGACTCTCTCCTGAAGAAGCTCTTGTGCAGGCCAGAGTAGCTAGAATTCTCAGATACGGCGAGTACAACACAAATACAAAAGAGGTAAACCTGTGGAATCCATGAATAGAGAAGATTTGCTTGCAATGCACGGAAAGCTCTGCCAAGAAGCTAGGGCTTTGATGGAGGCTAAGAACCATGACTACAGCGGCGGGAAAGACTCTAGCGACCCCTTCCTGAACTTCACAAGAGTAGAGAGACTGGGAATTACAGATACCAAGACCGGGTTTATGGTTCGGATGACGGACAAGCTGTCTCGCCTAATTACCTTTGTCCACAATGGCTCATTCAAGACCAAGGATGAGGCCCTTAAAGACACTATTCTTGACCTGATTAACTACTGCATTTTATTGTATTCATATTCAGATTCAGAAAAGGGTGACTACAAGGGATGAAAACGAAACCAATCCCCCTCATTCCAGAGGATCTTCTGGAAGCTATGGACGAAAAATGGCCTGAGCGGTGTGCCGAATTAGATTGGGATATAGCTCAAGTAATGTTTTACGCTGGTCAGCGATCTGTTGTCCGGTATTTAAAAGAAGAATTTAAAGATCAAAGAGAGATCCAGCTAAGGAGTACATGATCATGTGCATGATGGGCGGAGGCGGCGGAGGCGGCGGTGGTGGAAATCGCGGACTTTTCCAGCACACATCTCCGGGTTGGACTTCCAATACTTATTACGGTTATGACCCTGAAAGGGAGCATGATTGGAGGAGTCACGGAAATGTTTTGCAGAGTGCCAGAAAAGGTGTTGCAGCAGGGTTGAGTGATGCAGCCGCTCAGGCGATGATTGAAAACAGCAGCCGTGGACTTCGAAGTAGAGAGCGGATGAGAGGTTATAACGTCGGGTTTGGCATGCAACGCGGAGGACCGGGACCTGCTGGGTATGGACCTACACGGGATCGGTATGGAAATGTCCTCACGCCTGCGACTATTCAGCCTAAAACTAGTACTACAACCCCCGCTCCAGCTGCGCCCACTCCACCACCACCTCCTCCAATCAACCCCTTTGAAGGGTTAAACATCAACATTCCAGATCCTCCTAAGGCGTATCAGCGGCAGACTTCTCCTGCCTCTAAAAAGCAGAGGCGAGCTAAAACTCGAAAGTCAAGTGCTGAAGGCAAAGCTGGATTGACTATTGAACGGATAAACTACTGATGGCATACGGAACTGGAAGCATTGCAGGCGAATACTCAAAGTGCGAGACCCAACGGTCTCCTTACCTTGAAAGAGGTAGAGAAGCGTCTCGTATTACAATTCCTACTATCATGCCGGACGACGGCCACAACGCTTCCCGTAAATTTCCAACTCCATATCAATCCACAGGCGCACGGGGGGTCAACAACCTAGCTTCAGCATTGCTGTTGTCGTTGTTGCCCCCTAACGCTCCTTTCTTCCGTCTAGTAGTAGATGAAGAAGAAAAACGCAAGATGGACCAACTAGATCCCTCTATTCTTACAGAGGTTGAAAAGTCACTGGCAGAGATCGAGAGATCCGTGGCACGGGAGATTGAGCTGAATAACATCCGCGTGGCGACCTTTGAGGCCCTGCGGCATCTCGTCGTGACCGGAAATGCTCTCCTATATCTGCCTGATAAAGGTCCCATGCGGGTTATTCATCTTGATCGTTATGTGATTAAACGCGATCCAATGGGCAACGCTCGAATGATCATTCTGAAAGAAACGGTATCTCCCGAGATGCTGCCAGAGGATTTGAAAGAGTACGCTCAACACAAGTCAGGGGACCCATCTCAAACCTGTGATATCTATACCGCTCAGACAATGAAAGAAGACGGTAAAGTTGAGGTTGTTCAAGAGATATACGGGAAAATAGTCGAAGAAACCCGAGCAACTTACTCCAAAGACCAATCCCCATTTATCGCTCTTAGAATGCTGCGGGTAGATGGAGAGTCTTACGGTCGTGGATATGTGGAGCAGTATTTAGGTGACCTCATCAGCCTTGAGGGACTAACTAAAGCTATTGTGGAGGGTGCGGCAGCATCTTCCAAGGTGTTGTTCTTGGTCAATCCAAATGGAACCACCAGAGCAAAGACTCTTGCAGAAAGCCCAAATGGGGCAATTAGAGAGGGAAGTGCAGCCGATGTTAGCGTACTACAAACTCAGAAGGCCCAAGATTTCTCTGTGTCTCTCAGTGCGATGCAGCAAATTGGGGAGCGTCTTTCGTATGCGTTCCTCCTCACCGAGTCAACTATTCGTAATGCGGATCGAGTCACAGCCGAAGAAGTAAGGCTGGTTACTCAGTCTATTGAGCGACAGTTGGGTGGTATTTACTCTGTGCTTAGTCAGGAGTTCCAGCTACCTTTGGTAAATCGAATAATGCAACGAATGGAAAAGCAGAAGAAGCTGCCTAAGATCCCTAAGGATAAGGTGACTCCTGCTATTGTTACTGGTATTGAAGCTCTTGGACGAGGCAACGATCTCAACCGTCTGGATATCTACCTTCAAGGTATTGCTCAGATGCTTGGACCGGAGGGCCTGTCTCAGTACGTCAATATGAGTGAATACATGTCCCGAAGAGCGTCTGCCCTTGGTATTGATACTGACGGCCTTATACGCTCCGAGGAAGAAGTGGCTGGTATGATGCAGCAACAACAGCAAGCAGAGGCCATGAAGGTCGCTACCCAGTCACTGGGTCCTAATGCTGTTAATGCAATAGCACAACAAGCCCAGATGGAGTAGCTAAATGGCTGATTATCAAAAAGTTGAAGTAGTTAAAGACCAACCAACGGAAGCATTTTCCGAGGAGGACTTGGCGAACCTTGAACAATCGGAAGAAACTCAACAGATCGAAGAGCCGGTTCAGGAACGACCCGAATGGTTGCCTGAGAAATTCAACAGTGCAGAAGACTTTGCACAAGCCTATTCCGAATTGGAAGCCGCCTACACCCAGTCTCGACAGGGTGACGAAAGCGGAGAAGAGGGCGTTGAAGAGGTTAATGATGTTTCTGGCCCAATTTCAACCGAGTCTTTGAATGAGTATTCCACCGAGTTCTTTGAAACAGGTGACGTTTCTGAGGAATCCCGCAAAGCTATTGTTGATATGGGAATTCCCCGCGAATATGTAGACGCTTATATCTCAGGTCAACAAGCTGTTCTCAAGAATCACTTTGACGGCATCTACAGTGAAGTAGGTGGAGAAGAGTCATATAACGAAATGACTAGCTGGGCTGCTGAAAACCTACCTGAGGGTGAGCAAGAGGCGTTTAATAACGCTGTATCTAAAGGCAATCCTGACGAAATGATGTTTGCAATTCGTAGCCTCCACAGTCGTTGGACGGCTGCTGGAAATGCTCCCAGAGATCTGCTTCAAGGCAGCACCAGTTCTGAGTTCTCGGGAAGCGGCTTCCGCTCCCTTGCAGAGTTGACAGAAGCCATGAAAGATCCACGGTATGCGAAAGACGCAGCGTATCGTCAAGATATTGAAACGCGATTGAATAACTCCAACATCCTGTGAGGGACATCATGCGTGACTGGATTAACGAAAACAAAAACGGCTTGATGATCGGTGGCATTACAGCAGCTCTTGCTGTGGGCCTTCTACTCGCCTCAGGATGCTCTCTAGGGGACATGGTGAAGGTTGATGTGCCTACAGGCGTCCGCCAGTCACTTGCGGTCCCCTCTCAAGTCAGTCTTAATGAATCGGTATATACTTGGGATTCGTGGGTCCACTATGTGGAATCTAATACCGCTCAATTCCAAGCCAACATTGACGAATCTAATTTCATCTGGGGGATGCTTTCCTCAGCAGTAAATGTTGGAGCAGAATCGGCCCAAGGACCCCTGTCGGCTTTGCCCGGCGGGGCCTTCCTTCTTACAGGACTCAGTCTTGTTACAGGGCTGTTCTTGAACAAGCCGGGAGCTACTAAAGCTCTGGCTAAAGAAAAAGAAAAGTCGTACAACGCTGGTATGGATGCTGCTATCAAAGTCAGCAACACTTCAGCTACAAGTGCGAGTTAAATGATTGTTATCCCACTCTCTTAGGGAGGAGTGTGGGATTTGGTGACGTTGAGAATCAATAGATTCTTGGCCCTCTGCTGAGGACAACCTTGAAGTCTGAGCTTCTAACCGTCCCGACTTTGTATCCCTAATAAATCAAAGTCATAATACGGAGAAACCAAAATGGCTTATGAAGGCGTAGATCCGTCACGGTTGGGTCTAGTTAATAATACTGGAACCGATTATGATGCACTTTTCCTGAAAGTCTTCAGTGGTGAGGTTCTCACTACATTTGAAGCAAACAACATGATGCTGCCACTGAGTCGTGTTCGCACGATTACCAGTGGTAAGTCGGCTCAGTTCCCGGTGACGGGCGTGGCTGAGGCTAAGTATCACACTCCCGGCGACAGTTTGTTCGCTGATGAGCAGGATACTGGGAACATGTACCTGTCCAACGTCAAGCACAACGAGCGAACGATCTCGATTGACGGTGTTCTGACCTCCTCAGCATTCATTGCTGATATTGATGAGGCCAAGAATCACTATGAGGTTCGCAGTATTTACAGCACTGAAATCGGACGACAGTTGGCCTACACGGCTGACAAGAACCTGATCCACACAGTGATTGCAGGTGCGCGTGAAACTACCAGTCGATTCGGTGGTTCTGCAATGTCGGGCGGTACAAATACCTACGGCGGTGCTGTCATCAATATGGGCGACAACACTAACGGTGCGGGTAATGAGATTCAAATCTCTTCTGATGTTGTAACAGCCGACGGGTCAGCCCCATCTGCTTCCACCGGAAAAAGCCTGCTTCAGGCCCTGTTCACGGCAGCAGAACTGTTTGATTCCAAGAATGTCCCTAGTGAGGGGCGTTACTGTCTTCTCCCACCCGGTCAGTATTACAAACTGATCAAGGAGAATACGGACGCAATCAACCGTGATTACGGTAATGAGGGCAACGGTTCGACAGCAAGTGGCAACATCGTTTCCGTGGCCGGTATTCAACTCATGAAGAGCAACCATGTTCCTTCAGGAGTCGATCTCCGTGGCACGATTCATGATGATGCTGGCGTTTCCAACAACGTGTTCGGTGGAACTGATGGCTACTCAGCCGATTTCGCTGACACTTGTGGCATCGTCTTCCAGACCGAAGGTATCGGCACGGTTAAGTTGCTGGACCTCTCAATGGAGTCTGAGTACTACATGGATCGACTCGGCACTCTGCTCATGGCTAAGTACGCTATGGGTCACGGCGTCCTCCGCGAAGAGGCTTGTTGTGAGATCATCCTCGACGCAGCTTGATGGATGAGTTTGATAACACTTGATCTCCCTCTGAGACTTGTGTTATACTGAGCGAGTTGAGTCTCCCAGTGTCGGGGGCGGTCCTCTTCCATTCTGAGGGCCGTCCCCTTTTTCTTTAGGAGTAAAGAACAATGGCAGGAACAAGAACAAACGAATTGGAGGCTGTCAACACCATGTTGTCGGCTGTCGGAGAGCCTCCTATTACAGCTCTTGAAGGGCAGAAGAATGCCGATGCTGCTATTGCAAACAACATTCTGACTGAGGTAAGCAGAGAAGTGCAGACTATGGGTTGGCACTTTAATACTCAGCTGGATGTCAAATTTACTCCTGATTCGACAACTAAAGAAATCACGTTGCCGGAAAGTATTGTCAGGATTGATATCAGACCTACAACACTGACTGGCAGCACTGACAACCGAGATGTCACCCAGAGGGGCGACAAGTTGTTCAACAAGACCGACAACACTTACGAGTTCACTAAGGAAGTGAAAGCCTGTGTCATCTATGTATTGGACTGGAGCGAGCTACCAGAGCCTGTACGTCGCTATGTGACGATCAAAGCCGCTAGGGTGTTCCAAGACCGTATGGTTGGCTCAGAGAAGCACCACGCATTCTCGCGTGAGGACGAGGTCCGTGCATTTGCGTTGCTCAAAGAGTTCCAAATGGACACCGCAGATTCTTCAATTTTCCAGAACTATGATGTTTACCGAATTATCAACAGAACTGATTCTCTTGGCGTAGGGAGGCTTTACTGATGCCACTGATTACTTCCACCATGCCTAGTTTGACTGGTGGGGTTTCTCAGCAGCCGTCATCCCAAAGGTTGATGAATCAGTGTGAGGCTCAAGAGAACGCTGTGCCGCTTCTTATTGGCGGACTGATTAAAAGACCACCAACAGAGCATGTGGCTGAGATCAAGTCAGGGACCAACTCTATTGATCTAAGTAGCTCTTTTAGTCACATCGTTACTAGGGACACTGAAGAAGAGTTCATGGTGTTCTTAGATGGCTCTGGGTCCGTAAACATTATGGACACTAAGGGCGAAAACAAGACAGTGTTTAGGGACATAGGGGACAGTACATACCTACAAAGCAGTACTCCCCAGTCTTCTTTTAAAGCTATTTCGATTGCTGATGTTACTTTTCTAGTGAACACAGATGTTGAAGTAGAAATGGATTCTGCTAAATCCGTCTATAGCCGAGGGGCGACCGCAGCAAAGCACGAAGCTCTTATCTGGATTAAGACCGCTGGGTACGGGACTGAATTTAATGTCTATTCAGGGGGATCATCAGCAGTCGCTAGTTTTACAGGGTCAAGCGACTCTTCAAATCCTCAGCCGGGCAGTAACGATGTAGCTAAAGGATTGGCAACAGGGACAGGTGCGCCAACTGGGAGTAGTGAAGACGGTTTTGGGGCAGGTTGGTCTGCCAGCTATAAAGCCAGCGTCGTTCATGTTGAAAAAGATCCTCACGCTGCCTTTGAGATGACTGTAGAAGACTCCTTGGGAGACTCTGCTCATTCTCTTATTAAAAGCAACGCAGATGGAATCATGGTTGCTACCAACTTTGCAGAGCTTCCGGGCATTGCAATGAAAGACATGATTGTCAAAATCGAAGGCGACCCCGACAAAAACGTAGATGATTACTATGTAAAGTTTGTTCCAAATGATGGAACCACTGTTGGCCTTGCTAAGGGGCTGTGGGAAGAAACTGTTGCTCCTGATAAGGAGTATAAGTACAACTATAACACCCTTCCCCATCTTCTAAT
>CEQV01000078.1_pt1 | contig 20608 bp, 35 predicted proteins | sample 530971 | NCBI WGS metagenome assembly CEQV01 (sample SAMEA2621173, study PRJEB7988) | marine metagenome | biome: marine biome (ENVO:00000447); feature: deep chlorophyll maximum layer (ENVO:xxxxxxxx); material: "saline water (ENVO:00002010), including plankton (ENVO:xxxxxxxx)" | depth 100 m
ACACGAACTCGTCCATCTTCATCAACTATTGCTATTCTTCTACCTTGCAATTCCTCATTTAATATTGCAGCAGAGCGATGAGCTAAATCAAGGTTATCGCTTTTACTAAAATCTTTTCTTGCATCTTGATGATGAGATAATCTTCCTTTACCCATACATATTGCTACTTATGCTTATTTACTTACATAAGTATTTCCTCCGTAGATATATGCTATCTAATTCGTATTACTAATAAATTAAAAGTAGCCCTGCTATTTAACAACTAACTATGAATCTGGACAAATAACAAAATAAAATTACTAAATACTTATTAAAAATAAAAGAATATACCTCCCTTAAAGAGCCTTAAGAAATAATCAACAAATATAAAAAAGCACACATTAGATTCTTTGTAGGCATATTTATTTACTACAAATGACATGAGGTGATAAACATATTCTTTTTATTCGCCACAGAACTGTTGCATAAGCTTCAATAAGCCCATCCTTATCTTGACGGAATATATCTTTATCTAAACTCTTTTCATCGTTAATACTTTTTTCCCAGTCCCATAATCTACAATTATCTGGACTTATCTCATCAATTAAAATAATTTTACCTTCTTTATTAAATCCAAATTCAACTTTAAAATCTACTAATGTAATTCCTATTTCATTAAAAAACTTGGATAATACTTCATTAATAGCTTTAGCATATTTTTTAATATTTTCAACATGTGTAACTGTAGCTATGTTTAATAATGAAATCCGTTCTTCACTAATGAATGGATCATTTAATGCATCATCCTTGTAATAAAAATCTATTAATGCTGGTACTAATTTAGAAAATTCTTTAATTGGTAACTCTTTACATAATGAACCTGTTGCAATATTTCTTACAACTACTTCTAATGGAATTACTTCGGACTTATCAACTAACATTCTATGATCATCAACTAATCCAATATAATGTGTTGGAATTCCTTCTCCTTCAAGAAGTTCAAATAAACAAGCAGAAATAGCGCAGCAAATATTACCTTTATTTGTATACTCAACACATTTTTTAGAATTAAAAGCTGTAATTTTATCAGTGTATTCTATTATTGCTTCCTGAGCATTATCAGTAGCATAAACATACTTTACCTTTCCTTTATTTAAAAGTACCTCATTCTTAGAGTCGTTTATTCCCATAAGTACTGCTAACGTTCTATATATTCTAATAATTAATAACATCTATTAAAATGTAATTACAACGTATGATTGTTAATCAACAAGTGACAAGACGATTTGCTGGTGATTTATTTGAAGGAATGGAATTCACACCCTCAAATAAACAAGCCATAGTCCACGTTTTTGATGTAGACGATACGCTTACTAAAAAACCAGCAGATTTTGATAATTCTGGACTTACTAAAGATCAATTCTTTGATGCAGCTCAAGACTTCCCACCTGATGAAGCAGTTGTCGAATTAGCTCAATTCCTTGCTTCTAAAGGTGATCGAATTGCTATTGCTACTGCTAGACCTACTGAACGTATTCTTGAAACAATTGAATGGTTACGTAAAAATAATGTTCCATTTGATCAAATCATGTTAAGTAAAGGCTTGGAACCTAGTAATATTACTAAGCAAGCAATGCTTAAAAAACTTCAAAACGATTATCGTATGGTTGGAACATTATTTGATGACTCCCCTTATAACGTTAAGGGTGCTCAAATGCAGGGCATAGATGCTGTACATTTACTTAAAAACGAAGATTATTGGGAAGATCATCCAGAAACTGTTATTCCTTATTAATTATGAAAAAACAACGTAAATACTTACTCAAAATGAGTAAACATTTAACTAGAATTGAATTGTGTGAATCACGTGAGGAAGCCCTAAAAATTCTCACTAAATATGAAAAAGCTCTTGCTAAGTTAGAGAAGCAGAGAGCTAACAAACAATGTCCCCAATCCAAGTAGTCTACGGTTTATCTATGTTCGCACTAGGTGAAATCTTTGGCACTTTAATTACGACACTTATGTAACATGTTCAAAATTTTAATCTCGGCAATAGTTGCCTTTAGCTTTACGCTTCCTGTGCAAGCTGCTACTTGGGAACTAGTCGGGAAACTTGTTAAAAAAGTTGAAGCAACAGGTACTAAAGTTATTTATAAAGAATGCAGTAATGGTAGTGCTGGTGAATATACATATGGAAACAATATTGACCAATTAGTTGTTTGCACTGATTTAACTAATATGAATAGTGCTAACCATTTATGGGAAACTATAGTTCATGAAAGTACTCATGTGATGCAAGTCTGTAGAGGAGGTCCAATACTTCCAATTCACTATAATCCACGTATGATTCGTGAATTAAAACTATTTGCACCTCACTATATTGACATGCTTGAAGATTATGATGATAGTCATAGAGATTTAGAAATAGAAGCTTTTTGGATGGAACTTCAATTACCAAGTAGCGTATTCCATTTAATGGATAAAAATTGTTTCTATCAAGACAGTCTTATTACTCCCAAAGGAAATGACAATTCTAAAAACACTCTCTGATGAATATTATCAACGACAATTTGAAGAAACTACTGAATTACTATGGCAATGGCAATTAGAGAACATTGCAAAAACCCTTAACGGAAAGATCATACATAAGACTCATACTGATCATACTGGTAAAAATTGGAAAAGTATTGAAATTATCTATGACTGAATTATTACCTGTTGACTACTTACTACTTATTGGTGAGCTTGAAGGCGTTCATCATAAAACGTCTGCCTATGGATTTACTAAAGATGCTGAAATTATTGATAATATGAAAAAACGATACTATAAATTATATTTTAAAGCTAAGAAACAAGCAGGCAAAAGCCATTAATTGAATTTTAGTACAATAAAGATATTGTATTAATTTAAAATATGGCTAAAAATTATATGCCGCTTCATCAAGGTAATGCAGGATTCTTGAAAGATTTATATCCACAATTCATCAATCCTGATGTTGAAAGGGGAAGTAGTGATGATTTTGACTATGAAGCTGCTTTGGCACATCATAGTATGGAATCGTATAAAGATCCTTCAATGAAGCTGTCGAGAAGGGCTTTAAATAAAGCAGTAAATAAACCTAAATGGGCTAACAAAAAGTTTGGAGATAATGAAAATGTTATGTCTCTAATAGGGGACGTACGTGGAGATTGGGATCCAGAAAGTGGCAAGAAATTTAGACTTGACTATGACTCATTAGAGGATCTAAAAACTTTACAAGAATTTAATGATTTAAATTGGAAAAATAACTTCCAAGAATCACATGGTTCTCTAAATAAAGCAGCAGATCAAGCAAGATTAGACAAATTCTATCAACCTAAGGGTAAGAAACAGGAAAAGAGGCAAGCAGCAGAAGCAGAAGCACCTGAACCTGTCGCTAATACTGGCAATGTGACGTCCACTCCTATGCCCTCATTTAGTGAAACCTGGGCAAAGTCAAAACAAAAATCTCAAGATTGGATAGTTGGTGCTGATCAATGGAAAGAGAATATACAAAATTATAAAGATCAATCTCAAAGTACTTCCGAAAAAGCAGGTGACAACTTCTTAAATGACTATATGAGTCAGAATCAGTTAAACATGAATAATAGTTCAGCTCGAGCAAATGCCAGGTCTGCAAAAATTAAAGCAATGGGGAATTTAGCTACAGCAGCTACAGCCCTCATAACTTAAGCTACCTCTATAAAGATGCAGAGATAGTCAACCTTCTGCATCACATATTTGAAAAGGTGGATTTAAATACAAATTAAAATAGCATTTCGTCCTGAATAGTTTTTTTAAAATGCTATTTGTGAAAACTACTGCAAACTGCATTAACTACACTGCTCTCTTATATAGTTATATTTTAATTCAAGGTAATAATAGGAGAGTGTAATAAAAAAGGAATATATAAGGGGGACTTTGTAGCTTATGTAGCGAATTACTCTAAACCCTTACCCTGCCTTGGATCTGCCCAATACACCAAATCGTAGTAGTTTCACGGTATCGTTGGTATTCTTAATTAATTTTCTAATTAAACTTTCTTAATTCCATTTTAAATAGTATTAGGCGACACATACATTCATATAGTCGGGTATTAATTTCATTTTATGAAAAAAATACTAGTAAACGTCCAAGAAAGCTGCCACTCCATCGTTAAAGCATACGCTGGACGTTTTGGAAAGACAATGTCTGAAGTAATATTAGACTTTGCTAGATCTAATATTATGAAACATGCATCCGTATGTAATATTACCAATTCCATAGTAGGTTTTAATACCAACGTTAAACGTGATAAAAGAAGTGACAAAGCTTGTTGGGGTTATATGTGCATGGCATGCCGTGAAAAAGACCGTTGCCTTGTTGGTAAATACCAGGGCCTCTGGGTTCCTAATGAATTAAGCCTTCAGAATGCCAGATTGGAACAAGCAGATAGATTATTAATCTGGGACCATCGAATTAACAAACTTTGGAATGGAATTACTGAATCATATTTAGAGAAATGTGACCCAAATTGTTCATATAAGCATCAATCATCAGACAACCTAGTTAATGAGGTAGAGCAATTACGCTTTGAAAATGCTTTACTAAAAGAACAAATAAATCAATTAGAGAATAAATAATTTCTGTATTTACTTAAGGCAACCTTTTCGTAACAAAACAAAATTGTTTAGATAATCAATTTACTAATTTACCTGAAAATCACAACATTACTGGGGTTGACAATATATTGGCTTGATAAGAGTTATATTTTCAGTGCGCCGGATCCGGCGCTCTATTGTTTCGTGCTCGTTTTATTAGACGAGTTTTCTATTAATGGTAAAACTCAAATGCCCGCAAATTTCACATCTGGCTGGTTCGGAAACAATGAAGCCGCCTGGCATGGGCAAGGCATCGTTACACAAGGAACTTTGCCCGCTGGAGAGGCTTTCCAAGCAGCAAATGCTCTCTTCCCTATTGAAAAAAGAGAACTGCTCTCTCGAAGATCAGAAGGATTTGTGTGCGGAGACTCCCTTGCATACATTGCCGAACCTTCAGGAGTTTACGAAATATTCAGAACTGATACACAAAAGCTACTTGGAGTCGTTTCAAAAGACTACGAAATTATTGAAAACAAAGCACTCCTTCGGATGGCTGAATTCATCCGTGAAGAGGTTGACATGGACAGCGTCATCGTTTTATCGAATGGAAGCAAAGTCTGCTTTACCGCCACACTCCGTCACGCGACGAAGGAGGTCCTCCCAGGTGACACAGTTAAACGACGTTTAGTTGGCTGGTTAGGTCACGACGGTAAAACTGGTTGTGGTGCTATGTTTACAACTGTACGAGTTGTATGTGAAAATACTTTTGTCATTGCACAAAAAGAAAATTCTGCAAAAGTTTCAATAATTCACAAGAAAGGAGCTAATGAAAACTTTGATAATCTCATTTCATCAATCAATGTGGCTCGAGAATCCTTCAATCAAGAGGTCGAAACAATGAAAGCATTATCTGAAATATCTATTAATCAAGATGTATTTAAAGAGTATCTTGAACGTGTCTATGATCAAGATATTCCTAAAGGTAAAAGCATTTATGATTTACGTAAGTATCCAAGTATCAAACGTGCTTACCATTTTGGCTTAGGTTCTGAAATGGGAGCAGGTACATTATGGAATGCTTTAAATGCTGTTACTCAAGTAGAAACAAGCCCTAAAGTTGGAACTGCTAAACAGCGAAATGCCACTTTCACAAAAGCTAATTTTGGTAGTGGTATTGATAGATCACGTAAAGCTGTTTCAATTGCTACAAAAATGCTTGATCAACTTGTATAACTACTAGTACTAATTTTTACAAAAATGTCTAATGGATTATAAAACTGCTGGTGTAGATATTGCAAAAGCACGGTCTTTTGTAGATCGCATCTCCCCTCTTGTAAAGAATACCCATTCTTTTAATTGCATTGGTAATTTTGGAGGTTTCTCGGCTGGTATAAGAATTCCTTCTGGTATTAAACGCCCTGTAATCATTTCAAGCACAGATGGTGTGGGTACTAAACTTAAACTTACTAAAAAGTACAAATCACATGGTTGGATTGGAATTGATTTAGTAGCAATGTGTGTTAATGATGTACTCACATCTGGTGCAAGACCTATTGGATTTCTTGATTACATTGCAGCAGGTCAATTAGATCCTGATCTACTAGAACTTGTTTTAATAGGAATTTCAAATGCCTGTACTCAAGCTGAGTGCGCACTACTTGGCGGAGAGACTGCTGAAATGCCTGGTATTTATTCTCCAAAACAATTTGACTTAGCTGGTTTCTGTATAGGAATAGTAGACGAATCAAAATTAATTACTGGAAAACAAGTAATACCAGGCGATAAAGTGATAGGCATTGCTAGTAATGGTGTCCATAGTAATGGATTTACATTAATTCGTAAAATTCTTAAAGCTAATAAAGTAAATGAAAACACTAAATATGGTAAAAACGAACGATTACTTATAAGAGATATATTAAAACCTACTCAAATATATTCTGATATTATTGATTATTTACTTAAAGATCCTGGTATAACCATTTCTGGTATGGCTCATATAACTGGAGGTGGGTTACTTGAAAATCTCCCACGAGCTATAGGGAATACTGGAAACTCAATTGTTTTAAATACAAACAAATGGCCTAGAAGTGATCTTTTTAAATGGATTCAAGAAAAAGGTGATATTTCGGAATATGATATGCTAAATACTTTTAATTGTGGTATTGGGTATGCACTTATAGTTCCACCAGATATATGTAATTATGTTCTCAATTCTATTCATTACACTACTAAAAATCGAGATTATAAAGCTTGGGAAATTGGAACTGTAGTCGAAGACAATGCTTCTAAAAATCCCACTATATATTCAACAAATATTAACTCTTAATATGAAAAAAGTTATTGCACTTTCTTGTTTACTTTTAACTACAGGATGCTTTAAAGCACCATCAACATCTTCACGTATAACTGCAGCTGGAGCTACCTTCCCTGCTAAAATTTATCAACGCTGGTTTTTAGATTATGCAGCTAATGATGGTGATCAAGTAAATTATCAAGCTATAGGTTCAGGATCAGGACGTAAAGCTTTTATTGATCAAACAGTCGATTTTGCTGCAACTGATGATCCTATTAAGCAAGAAGACATTAAAAAGGTTAAACGAGGTGTCGTTCAGATACCGATGATTGGTGGAACTATTGCATTTGCATATAACTATCCTGGTTGTGATTTAAAGCTTACTCAAGAACAAGCAGTAAGAGTTGCAATGTCACAAATTACAGACTGGAAAGAACTAAACTGCCCTTCTAAGCCTATAGCTTGGATTCATCGTTCTGATGGTTCAGGTACAACGAAAGCTTTCACTAATTCAATGAAAGCATTTTCTGATACTTGGACTTTAGGAATAGGTAAATCAGTTAAATGGAAAGGAGGTATTGGAGCTAAAGGTAACTCTGGAGTTGCAAGCGTAATGAAAACTCAAGTAGGTTCAATTGGTTATTTAAATAAATCTTATGTTACAGATCAACTTCAGTCTGCAGCATTACAAAATTTAAATGGTGAATTTATTAAACCTACTAGTGAATCTGGAGCTATTACTTTAAATAATATTAAATTAGACGAAAATTTAGCTGGTATTAATCCTAATCCAACAGCACCTGGTGCTTATCCAATATCTACCTTAACTTGGATACTTGCTTATAAAACCGGTAATATGGATAATACTTATTCATTACGAAAAATATTTAACTATATGTTAAGTGATCAAGCTCAATATATAGCTCCTACACTAGGTTTTAGTCCATTAAAAGGTAACATACTTGCTAAATCACGAGAAACTGTTACACAAATTGAACAATAATTATTATAATTAATAAGTCCGAAGAAGAACAGCGTCAGGACTTTTATAGTTTCATGTTATTAAATTGTTTACCCCGGTTTCAAGTATTTTTGCTGTTTCTACTTGAGTAATTTAAAGGGCGCCTTTGCTAAAGGTGCTCTTTACCCTTAACAATTTCTAAGAAATTAATATATTACGAAATTACTTAAATATAATCGAATTAGTCGCATATGAATACTTATGTCTAAAACGTACAGACGTGAACCTTTCACTGCATCTGGACTTCGTAAACCTCAAACTCGCAATGAACGTAGACAACTACGCTGTCTAAAAACTGATGCTTTATTAAACGACTTAGAAATTTCTCCTCGTAATCGAATAAACAAGCACATCCCCTCTGAATATAATGACTTATATGCTTCATCTATAGATGAAAATTATCACAACTCTTAGGCAAATAAACTCACATTATTTTACAAGTGTTCCTTAGAATAAAGGGGTAGGTTATCAAACCGATATACATACCGCCTCCACATATAAACCTGCACTTATAAATTTTCAATGGCACTAACTACAATCAATAGCCGCTCTAAAAATGTGGCTTCAAATTGGGAGGATTTTTGTAGTTGGGTTACAAGTACTAACAACCGTCTTTATGTCGGTTGGTTTGGAACACTTATGATCCCAACTCTACTTGCTGCAACAATATGCTTCATCGTTGCTTTTGTTGCTGCTCCGCCTGTCGATATCGATGGAATACGTGAACCTGTTGCTGGCTCTTTACTCTATGGAAACAACATCATCTCAGGAGCAGTTGTTCCTTCAAGTAATGCAATTGGACTCCACTTCTACCCAATCTGGGAAGCCTCAAGTCTTGACGAATGGCTTTACAACGGTGGACCCTATCAACTTGTCGTCTTTCACTTCCTTATCGGTATCTTTGCTTACATGGGACGAGAATGGGAACTTAGTTATCGACTAGGAATGCGTCCATGGATTTGCGTTGCATATAGCGCTCCAGTCGCTGCTGCTTCTGCTGTATTCCTTGTTTACCCATTCGGTCAAGGTTCCTTCTCAGATGGAATGCCATTAGGTATTTCTGGTACATTTAATTTCATGCTGGTGTTCCAAGCTGAACACAACATTCTGATGCACCCCTTCCACATGTTGGGAGTAGCTGGTGTATTTGGAGGTGCTCTTTTTAGCGCAATGCATGGCAGTCTTGTTACTTCATCTCTAGTACGAGAAACTACTGAAAATGTATCATTAAACTATGGCTATAAATTTGGTCAAGAAGAAGAAACCTACAATATTGTGGCTGCTCACGGCTATTTTGGACGGCTTATTTTCCAATATGCTTCTTTCAACAATTCTCGTAGTCTTCACTTTTTTCTTGCAACTTGGCCCGTTGTCGGGATATGGTTTACCAGTCTTGGCGTCTCAACTATGGCTTTCAACCTTAATGGCTTTAACTTTAATCAATCTATTCTCTCTGGTGATGGAAGAATAGTAAATACTTGGGGTGATGTATTAAACCGTGCTGATTTAGGTATGGAAGTAATGCATGAACGAAATGCCCACAATTTCCCGCTAGATTTAGCGACACATACTGCACCATCTATTGGTTAACTCACAAAGCCTCACATAAGTGGGGCTTTTTTAATAGACTAACAATGATATTCAGTTCCTAAATATGAAAAATACATTTGGCATTGGACTTCTATTTATGTTAACTGGTTGTGCATTTGCAATACCAGGAATCCCTAACATTCCTAAGGTAAAAGACATTGAGGTTATCATTGATGATATCGCTCCAATCAAAGAAATACCTTCATTGAGTGATACTTTTCCTAAGCCTTCATTAGAATCAATTGATTCCAATGTAAGCATTCCTTTGCTCAAAAAAGATGGAATTTACCCAACAACAACTGAATGATATTAACCAAGCTTTGACTTATTATATGAATCGACATATTAGCATTAAAAATAAAAAGCGATATAGCGATTTCCAAAAAATTATCCAAACATTAACTGAAACTTATAAACATGAAAATTTTTCTTGACTGCGTATTTTATTCAGAAGTTAGTAAAACTTTAGATTCTGGATTAATTGACGGAATACGAGCAGACTTTACTTTATTTCAACCTATTGATTCAGTTTATAAACTTTATTCAAAATTATTAGGGCATGGAGTTAAAGAAATAATCATGCCAGTAATGGGTAATAAAGATGAAATGCTTAATGAAGGTTTGAAGTTAGTTCAAGAATATGGATCAGCACAGACTATAGTCTCAGTGCCAATGACTAAAGATGGACTACTTGTTTGCCGTGAATTAAGTAAACAAAGAATTAGAACTGATGTTTCATTAGTTTTTACAATTCCACAAGCAGTACTTGCAGCTAAAGCTGGAGCAACTTATATTTCTCCTTCTATTAAACATTTAGATGAGCAGCAGGTTGCTGGATTAGAAGTGATTCGTGGAATTACTAATTTCTTTTGTCATAAAAATGTAGCTACTAAAGTGAATGCTACTGGTATACAAACTGTTCAACGAGCAGTACGTTCTTTCTATAACGGTGCAGAAATAGTCAGCCTTCCACATCTCATATTTGAAGAGATGTATTCAAATATGCTGACAGATGAAAATTATACGAAGATGAAATCTTGTTATACCAGATATGTGGATGCATATACAGAATTCACCTCACAAACTGATAATTAAATAGTTAAAATTTTAGTGTTGTCTTAAAACTTTACATAATCATGACTGTTACTCAAGAAGATGGTGGACGTACAAATGTATTTGCTAAAGAGCCTCCTATGGAAGTAATTAAAGCTGAAGAAGTATATGGTGAAAGAGCTGAAAAGCTAAATGGACGCTTAGCAATGCTCGGCGTAGTAGCCGCAATAGGTTCGTATGCCACCACAGGTCAGTTAATTCCAAACATATTTTAAAGTGCTTACTATCATGAACTACCTGACCGCTTTTTGGTCAGTAGTAGTTATGAGCTGCATACAGCCAGTCAACTGGAAAGCCTGCCTACCTATTCACCAATGGCTGCTCCCAGAGTTAAAAGTTGGCTGGGAAATCTATAATGATCCTTCAATTATTTACCAATCAGAACGCGAAACACTTAAAACGATGTATGATTAAGTTGCCAGCTAACGCTGGCTATATTTATAGTTGCCCGACGGTGGGCTTGCTGTCTATAAGGTAAATCAATGAACCAAATCAAAAATTCTATTCAAGAAGAAATTAAAGAAGTTGTAGAAGATGTTGTAGAAGATCACTGTGATCGATTCAGAGTTTCAGGTGAAATAACCTGGGCGATGATTGAATGTTTAGCTATTGCTAAGCAGGCCCAGCTTCAAGGTAAAATAATATAATTCAAATGACACTTGATACATTTAAAGTCCGAGATTGCTGGTATGAATTTAGTAAACGTTTAAAGGCAAAAATGCCTGAACTTATTAAAAATGAAATCGAATATTTTGTTTATGAAACAGCTGCAGCTGGAAATTGTGCTGATGAAGATGAAGATTTTTTATTTGAAATCTTAAATGATATGGCACAATGGAGAATTTCAACATCTTATGACGTTGATAAACATGATACAAATTCCTGGTAATTAATTATAAAATGACAACTTATCCAGATACTTCATCCACGATTAGTGAATTGGTAGATAACATTTCAACATATGTTAAAGCTACTTCAAATGAATATCGTGTCTCTGAATTACTACTTCTTCTTTTAGTCATTGATAAATGTCAAAAAGAAATAGAAAAAATCAAATCAATACATCAATTTGATACTCATAGTAATCAGAAGATGCCAAAAGATACTAACGATTATTTATTGTGTATCTAGGCATTTGAATGTTTAAGTATTGAGCCTCATCCGGCTCTTTACTTAGTATTGCCCTTTCGGGCTTTTGTACATTTACACATCACACAAGCACACTAACAATGACACTTGCCTCAACTAATGCCCCTCCTTCTTCTCTTACTGCTACTTCTAGCTGTGATTCAGTTTTTGCTGAATTTATAGATCAAGAAAATAATCAAACCTATGGTCCATTAATTGGCATTGGTCTTAAAGGACCGAACAATCCTGGTATCTACTTTGAATATTGTGGTGAAACTCAACGTAAAGCCCTTCTTAACTCTGATGGGACTCCAATTAAGATATTGAGTAATGTACGTTTAGTAGATCTAGATGTAAAAAGAAATATAGGTGATAATAATTCTACTAAATTAAATGTAACTTTATCCCCACCTTCTAAAAACATTTTTACATTAACGACAACACTTACAAGCTATTGGTCTATTTATGCAATAGCAGCATTTACTGCTTTGTTAGATGAAGGATGCTTAGACTGTCCAATACAATTATCTAGCTTTCGTGGTACAAGTAAATATAAACCAATGTTTGCCAGTATTAAATTAGGTAATAAAGTTATGAAAGACGAATATCTTATTAAACTTTTTAAAGATATGAAGCAGGCAGGAGAAATAGATAAATGTGAAGAGATGTTAGCTGATCAAGTTAATATGATTAGAAATGAATGTAACGTGAAGCTCCTTAAAGATATGGAGCAGGACGCTAAAACTAGTAAATTAATTATAGATATATCTAACAAAAATAAAAAATCACTTCAACAAGAAGGTGATGACTCAAACTTCTGATCGGCTTAACGCAGCTACAACATTACGTGCAGCACATAGATATCTTACTTATATTCTCACAGTTTTATCTATTGATACTGAATCAATGACTTTAAAAACTTTTAAAGAGCTAATTGAGTATTTTTCTGAAAATCCAAATGAATTTATAGAGATTACAAATGACTCAAAATCCTGAATTTAAAGTTCTTAGTGTACCAGACTATGACATGTTTGATGTTGTACGACTGTGTTACACAGCATTAGCTCAAGACTCACCACAAGCACCTCAGTTCTATCTCAACCAAATACTTAATTTATCTTTTGGTTATTTATCTAAGGAGCAGCGTAAAGAGATTGAAGAATATCTTGCTGAAAAAAAGTATCTTTCTTCTGATCCAAAGATAGAAATAGTAAAATGAAAAAATTACAATCTGAATTACAAGCTATTGTATTAACAAAACCTTCATTACGTCCAGTTTTTAATCACTCCACATGTAAATCAGATCTGCATCTTTCATATAATGCTGAGATGCAGTATGTACGTAAGCCTCCTGAAACTCGTTTAATCCTTTGTTCAGGAATTGATGATATTCAGGAAGGCGAACATGTAATGGTAACTTACCATTTAGGTATGCGTGCATACCAGCATTCAAGACACATTTCAGTGTCTAATTCATCTAATTGTACAGGTGGTTTTTATTACACTAACGGTAAATCTGCTGAATAAATCATGAAAGCGTATCATCTTTATGTCTTCGTACAAGATTCATGTACTCCTTGTCAAACTCTTAAAGAGCACATTTCTAAGCTTTCAAAAGCTCAGCAAGAAGAGTTAGATCTTGTACCACTTAAAACACCTAATGGCTCCTATACGGCGCTTGCAGAAGAGCTTAAAGTGGATCTTTCACCAACTTTAGTTGTTGTTCACGAAGATCATGAATGTGAAACCGATAGAGATGGTGATGAGTGGTGTGATTTTGTAAATACACCAGTTGAAACTTATATTGGTGCAAAAGATATTATTAAAAATTTAGCGTCAACATTAGACGCTTACACTTACTCAAATCCAGAGTAAATATTTTCTTAATCTTTCATTTATATTAAAAGAATGTCTAAAAATAAAGCGAACGTAATTCAAGCTAAAGGCGAGATATTACGAGAAGATGGTAATGGCTACTTTCGTGTAGAACTACAGGAGCCTAATGAACATATCTGCCTTTGCAGAGCATCTGGCAAATTGATTACTCGAAAAATTCAATTGCTAGTTGGAGATAAAGTAACAGTTGAACTGTCACCTTTTGATCTAACTCGTGGTAGGATTACACTTCGAGATAAATGATTCTAAGACTTAATACACTAGATAAACGAGCAATGAATACTATGACATTAGGCGAACAAGCACGAAAATTTAGAGAGATATTTAAACAAGAATGTTTAGAAAATCTTTCTCGTTTTGGTTTTATAAAAACACTGCTTTGGAGAATGCAGATTGGCCTTATTAAAGAGGAAGCTTCTGAATTTCTTGAAGCAGCGGATCAGTTATATGCTGATCCTGAAAATGTCAAAAGACGAGAAGAGTTAGTTAAAGAACTATCGGATCTCGTGTTTGTTTGCTATCAATTTGCCAGTGCTTTTAATATCAATTTAGATAAAGCAATGCAGCTCGTTTATGAATCTAATCTGACTAAACTAGATGACAATGGTAATCCTATTTTCAGACCTGACGGTAAAGTCCTGAAAGGGCCTAACTATGTTGCACCGAATTTATTCGACTGTGCTCCTAAACCACACCCTTATTTCGAGAATAATGACTAACAATCCAAAAGATATTGTTGCAAGAACTGGCCGAGTACAAACTTGGATCGATAATCCTAAAAGTCGATTACCAGTTAGCTGTACTGTTTTCGTTGTTGAAGACAGTATGGAAGGCCCTGATGGGATCGAAGCAAGCTGGCGTTTTGTGTCGCATGCTATTCGATATGGTGCAGGTGTATCTGTTCATCTTAGTAAACTAAGACCTAATGGAACTGATAATGGACAAGGGTTAATTGCATCTGGACCTGTCACGTCTGGAAAAATTTACTCAGCTCTTAATGAATATTTAAGGAGAGGTGGACATTATCGAAATGGAGCTGTAGTACTTACTTTAGATATTTCACATCCAGATATTTTAGAATTTATTAACATGCCTAGACATGAACTTCCCTGGGCAAAACGTTGTATAAATTTAACTGAAAAACTATGGAAAGATACTCCTGAAAATATAAAAGATGCCATTATTAAAGGAATCTCTCGTGGAGACATTTGGCTAGCAAAAATAAAATATGATCAAAAAGGTCAAAGAATTTATTCAAATGTTTGTCTTGAAGTATTTCTTAAGCATAGAGGCACTTGTTTACTGCAACATGTAAATTTAGGTGCTTGTCGTCCTGAAGATATTAGATCAGCATTCCTTGCAGGTATGAATGAATTAATTTCTTTACATGACAAAACTGGAGTTGAAAAAACTGGTTATTATTTAACACCTTCTGATGATCGACAAGTTGGTCTAGGAATGATAGGTCTTGCTAATTTATTAGCTCTTGAAAAAGTTACTTATTCAGAATTTGCTGAAGCATTACGTTTTCATTTATATCCAGATGAAGATTGCATAGTGACTCCCAAAGCTACTAAAATTGTAAAAGCACTTCAAGATGGAATTGACGCAGCTGCAGAATTAGCACGCACCTCCAATATGGATCGTGCATTTGCAATAGCTCCAACTGCTTCATGTTCCTATCGTTATCAAGACAGAGCAGGCTATACAACAGCCCCCGAAATCGCACCACCGATAGGGCGCTACGTTGATAGGGACAGCTCCACATTTGGTGTCGGGTCTTACGATTACGGTGAGATTGAAACGGCTGAGTCAGTTGGCTGGGACGTTTACAAACGAACTGCAGATGGCATTATGGAGATGCTAAATCGTACAGAACTTGCTCACGGTTATAGCTTCAATTCTTGGAGCGATGTTGTAGTCTACGATGAATCTTTTGTAATTAACTGGCTTCAGTCTCCACAAACTTCACTGTATTACAGCTTGCAAGTTATGCAGAATACTCAAGCAAAAGATGATGCTATGGCTGCATTAGATCAGCAATATGATTTCACATTTGCTGAAAATGATGACGATCTTAATCAGAGTGAAAACTCCCACATATCTCAATTTGCAGAAGTATTTAACTCTGGTTGTGTCGGTTGTGCTGAGTAAATCCTATCAACAATAATCACTATGCCTACATCATCATCAGATACTCAACCAGCTGAAACTCCTTACATTCATCTTCATGAACGTAAGCGTACATGGACACCTGTTGCTGTTAAAGCTGATGCTCTACTTAAAGGTGGAGAAGAAGTGATACAGCGAGCACTTGCATTACGTTGCCTTGAAATACCTGTAGGTGATTTCATAAATGATGCAATGAAAGGTGATTTGCCTGATGTAAAAGGCTGTAAAGAACTACTTATATCAAATGTGAAAGATGAAGACAAACATGACATCGCTCTTAACTTTGCCGCAAAAGCTCATAAAGTTCCTCAAAAATTTGAGCACCAAGCCTCACTTATTAAAGATGCGTGGCTCGAAATTGATCGACACCCTGTGCTTAAAGCAGTCATACTCGAAAGATCCGTTTTCTTCGTTTTACTTCCGATATTCAGATTTCTCGGGGATACCGGTCTGCGCACCATTAGCGCCGACATCAGTCGTGATGAACAGACTCACGTCTGTGCCAACACACTTGTCTGTGAAGCGCTTGGACTTAAATCTGACAAGACCCTCAACAATCTCAGGCGTGCTACGGTCAGTTGGGTACTCGATCCCTTACAAGGGAAAGCAAGTAACAAGCATTTATCAAGCAACTTCTGGCTTAAAAGTTCAGATAATTTATATCTAAATGGTAAAGCTGAAGGTTTAGCTGAAACACGTGCTAGTAGAATGCCTGCTTTCTTTGAAACAAATAACGTTAATTTACCTCAATACGCATGACACAATTGATTCTATTAATCATTATTATGATTGGAGCTGCAGTTATTACTTATAAATGGACTAAAAATTTTTTAAAATAATAAAATACATATATTATGTCTAATCCTCTTGTCTTTACTTCAGAAGATAAACACAAATGTCAAATATTAGATCAAGGAATATCTATTAAAGATTTTGATGATCGAAAACTTCCTACTGATGTACACATCATTACTTATACAGTTAGTGGCGACACTTATTACGATGCAGTACGCGCTTATAGTATGGTTGATATCTTCGATTGCTATTATGATAAATTAAATAATCATGGATCTATTGTGAGTATCAATTCTGGCTATGGAAGAATTAAACCTTCCTTATTTGGTAAAATTGCACCAAAAATCGAATCATAAATTTATTCATGCATAATGCAAAATTAATTTGGATAACTCCTAATGCTGAAAAGCTGGTAGCTAAAATAGCTAGAGTATCTAATCCAAAAAACGAAAACAATCCTAATAGCGAAAAACTAATTAGGTATTTAATTGAACATAAGCACTGGTCTCCTATGGAAATGATCAGTGCTTGTATGGAAATTCACACAACACGTGCAATCTCCCCTCAAATTTTGAGACATAGGAGTTTCTCATTTCAAGAGTTCAGTCAACGTTATGCAATTCCTACTGATACATTTCCAACAGTAATTCCTAACTTACGTCGCCAAGATACTAGTAATAGACAAAATTCTATTGACGATTTACCTGAAGAAACTATCGATTTTATTAATGAAAGAATAGATATTCATTTTCGTCATGCTACTAATTTATATAATCACATGTTAGATAAAGGTGTAGCTAAAGAATGCGCCCGTTCAGTGTTACCATTGAATACAGTTACCAGGCTATATATGTCTGGAACAATACGTAGTTGGCTCCATTATTGTGATCTTAGGTCTGGTAATGGAACTCAATTAGAGCATAAATTAATTGCAGATAGCGTTAAAAAAATTCTATTTGATCAACTACCTCTTATATCCTCTGCTATGTGGAATCATGAAACGAATTGACCGTTACAAGCACGCCTTACAGGTAGCTCGTGATCATGACAATATTATTTTTGAAGCAAGTATACTTGCTGAATTGAAATTAATGGAAAAGGATGAAAAATTAGCTAATGAAGAAGTTAATACTTCCACTGAAGATGAAAAATTAGATTCTGAAGAGCCCACAACTAAAGCATCAAATGTTTAAACTAATAACTGACAACTTTCAAAAACAATATGAACTTTATTGCTTCAACCGTTGAACGTAGATCCCCTAAAACAGATTCAATTAACATCTTTGGGGGTAATTATCTCTGTATGGATGCTGCTATTCCCTCTGGTAGTAGTTCAGGAGAGGTTAATTTACGACTCCTCTGTTACAATTCAGAAGGTCCAAAATTAAATGCATTTAAAAATTGGGTTAAAGGTAATAGAGCATTTATTTCAGGTGATATTTATTTCTATGAAGATACTACAGAACCTTTATATATAATCATTAATACTTTAGAAACTAATATTCCTTCAGATATGTATGTTAATCAAGTTGTATTAGGTAATGCGTTCATTGCAAATAATGAAATTAAAGAGAGAAAAAATAATCAAATTGCTTGCAAAATCGGAACTACTCTTAATAACTCCGATGTAACTACTTGGTTATGGATGGAATCACACTCTTCACGGCAGCAAGATTGGCAACAACGCATTCGCAAAGGGTTACCGATCTGTGTTCGAGGATATTTACGTGAGTATCGTAAAAATGGAGATACTTCCTCTTATCGTGCACTCTCAGCATGTGATTTCTCAACAAGAAAACAAACAACTACCACTAATAATAAACCTTATGCAGGAAATGCTGTAGGTTATGGTGAACAAGATCCATTACCTAAACTTGAAGAAAAAGTTGAAACACTTGAAATAGATAAAACACCTCAAGAATTTGATTAGATTACCATATAATCAATTAGAATAATACACAACATAATCTTTTTATGCCCCTTATTGGGGTTTTTTAAAGGATTATATACATCGCTTTACTACCTTTATGTCTGATACTTTATCTCAGAAAAAACCAACTACTGCTCTTGAAGTAGCTGAATCTAAATTAATAGATATTAAAGAAAAAGTTAGATTGTCTTTAATTGAAACTAGAGATTTACAAGAACAATTATCTATTTTAAATGACAAAATTATTGCTATTAAAAAGAAAACAAAAGCAGGGCAAGCAGGTCTGAAGGCTACTCAAAAAAAGATTAAACAACTAAAAGCTGACGAAGCTGCTGGTAAAAAACGTAAACTAAGAAGTGCAAGCACCGAATATATGGCATTAGATATGCTTGCTGGATTAGCTACAAAACCTAAGAAAAAAGATTCATTTATTAAACGAATGATAAAAACAATGGCTAAATAATAACTATTATATACCTCACATTAAAAATATTTAATCTCTATATCTGACGTGTTATTTATTAATCTGTTAAGTCTTTTAACTATAGTTAGTATAATTAAAAGGTATATGATTTTTTAAAAATGCGTTTTGCTGGTGATGATTCTGATGAACTATTATTAGATTATTTGTTATCTGAAGCAAATATACCTAACCCTAATGATATTGCAGGCAATTTTAATTGGCAGCAGCCTCGGCCAACGGGATTACGTACACTTACTAAGGAACAATTAATGAATCTACCGAATGGTAATGTTGGTCTTCCTAAATATGAAAAGTTGAGGAACGATATTAATCTACCACCTTTTCTTCTTAAAAAAGCAGAATTAGAAGGGCAAGAGGTAGCAGGTCTTAAGCTTGGACAGTGGCTGCTAGGAAGGGATCTACTTAATCCACAGCCATTTGCTGATGGAACATTTTATGATACAAAGGGATCTGATGGTAGGGACCCTACAATGTGGACTAAACGAGTAAGAAAATCACCAGGAGATGGAGCTGGAGTTTCTTATCCAGATGAAAGTTTTCAAAACGATGATCTTGTTCCTTGGATTTGGCATTGATTGGCATTAGATATGCTTGCTGGATTAGCTACAAAACCTAAGAAAAAAGATTCATTTATTAAACGAATGATAAAAACAATGGCTAAATAATAACTATTATATACCTCACATTAAAAGTATTTAATCTCTATATTTGAAGTGTCCTAATTTTACTTATATGGCACTGCAAGTTTTACCTCCAGATTTATTGGAGACTCCTAAAGACAAAATAGAAACTAAAGATCCTCAACCTTATTTCAAACCAAGTTCATTAACGGATGGAACAAGCGAAGAATTTAGGCTACTTGGTTGTTATGAAACAGGCCATGCTGTTATGGGCTGGCAATATGCATCTGAAGCACCTGATCCCAAAACAGGAGAACTTCGATTTAATGGTTATGTTGTTACTCGTACCCATCCTGGCCAGCCTCAAGATATTGCAAGAGAAACAGACTGGTCTAAACCTGATAGACCTAAGATTGACGGCACTCAAGTTAAACCTAGACGGTTTCTTGCATGGGTAGCAACTAGTGCAACCCGTGGTCGATTAGAAGTACTATTTATTGAACAGAAATCATTACGTGAACAGCTTACTGAAATCCTTCAAGAAATTGATGATTACACTTGGACTGAAGATGGCTTAGCTAATTTCTCAATTAAAATAAGCAGAAAAGGAACTGGTTTAGAAACTACCTATTCTATTCTTCCTAAAGTTCGAAAAGTCCCAGACAAAATTCGTAAAGAATGGCAAACTACTAAAAATTCAATATGGTTGCCTAATTTCTTTGAAGGTAAAGATCCTTTTGAAGGTAAACAGACTGATCAAAAAGGATTGCCTGCAGGTGGTACTGATAAACTTGGATCTACTGTAATGCCTAAAATCAAAAAAGAATCTACTTCTACAACAAATACTGAATTTTAATTATGTCTAATGTAAATACAGACGGACTTCCTCCTGAAATGCAAGCCCGTATTGCTTCAATTATCAACAATGCTAAGCAGCAAGTTGTAAATAATGGAGCCCAGGAACAACAAGCTATTGTTCCTGCTTCAC
>CEQV01021182.1_pt1 | contig 20580 bp, 29 predicted proteins | sample 530971 | NCBI WGS metagenome assembly CEQV01 (sample SAMEA2621173, study PRJEB7988) | marine metagenome | biome: marine biome (ENVO:00000447); feature: deep chlorophyll maximum layer (ENVO:xxxxxxxx); material: "saline water (ENVO:00002010), including plankton (ENVO:xxxxxxxx)" | depth 100 m
CTAACAGTATTAGGAGCAATAGTTAGCTCACGAGTTGCACTCAACGTTGCGGAGGAGGTCACCTTGAAGTACATGGCCCGGGCAGGGTCCGTCGCACCATCCGCCACCGTGGTCGTGGCATTTGCATCAGAGCTAAAACAGTTTTGCGTTCCGTACCCTAGAGCCTCACCAATAAGCTCAAGGTTAGTATTAGTGCTCGTTCCCCAAGTTCCGCTTTCGTCACCAGTGGCAATTTCTTTGAGTCGGAGATCATTTACATAAGTTGCCATTTCTAAACTACCTCTTCTTCCCAAGTAGCAACTTGAGAGCTACTAATTTCAGACCACCCCGGCGTTTGACTAGTTGAAACGCTAACCCAAGATGGTGTTTGAGATTCATTAACTGCCGTCCAAGACGGGGTTTGACTGCTAGATATTTGCGACCAATTTGGTGTTTGACTGTCATCGACTTGTGACCAAACCAACGCGGGAGATGTCTGACCTTCTGCCGCCAGTCCAGTGACAGAGACAACTGCATTAGCGACAACTGAAACACTTCCGACAGATCCTGTACCAGAGGAGCCAGTCGCCTCCAAAGTAGCGACACCAGACACAGAAACAGACCCAACAGCGCCACTAGCACTAAGACCAGTTTCGGAGACAATTGCCGCACCCGTAGCCGTAACCGAGCCAACAGAGGCAGTACCTGCTGCTCCAGTAACCGAGACAGTAACCCCTGTCCCTGCTGTAACTGTAACTGAGCCGACTGCTCCAGTTGCAGCGATACCGGATACTGAGACATCTGCGCCTGCAGTAACTGTTTCAGACCCAACACTACCTGTTCCGGCAACGCCAGTGACCTCGACAGGTATTGGCGAGCCCCAAGTGCCCTGATCCCAAGTACCTCTGCCCCAGCCCGAAACATTAGCCAACGCTCCTCCTAAGCAATTCTTATGATTGCGTTAGAAGCATCTGCCGTTGGAAACTGAATTGTAAAATCGCCAGCAGTAGATGTCTTGTCTGCTCCAAAATCCAGTATGGCAACAGCCGGGTCTCCGCTGGCGGAATCATTAAAGATCATTGCGCCTCGCGCAGTAATCGTGGCACTGCTCCACGTCGTATCGGCAAAGTCTGTAAAGCCAGTAGTTCCAGAAGAACTAGGATCAACACGGGTAAGACTATTTCCCTTTGCCGTATAGTTGGTTCCACTAACTTCATTGCTTGTCGTATACGCCGTTGTTGCCGCTCCAAGAGAGGCGCTGCTGGTATACAGAGCAATGTTGAATGTGCTCCCGCCGGAGTTTTTGAAATTATGCACCGCCTCAAGAAGCTCTTTCTTAAAGCTAGTAGCCATAGCTTGCGTAATAGCCATCTACATCTTCCTCAAAATTTCAGCTAGTTCAGTTTCTCCAGCAAACACTAACTCAGCTATTAAACTGGATTTACTGCTTTCAACAGCTTGAGCCATGTAATACCTAACAACGTTTCTAACATCGTCCTTGAACGCTTCGGCTTGTTCTGCCACAAGCGGATGACTGTTGCGGCCAACAGAAACGATGGTATTCGTAGCTCTGTCGGCCCAGTGGTCAACAGACAAGCCGCCATCTTCTGTAGTCTGAACAGAAACAGATCCAACAATACCTGTCATTCCCATTATTGCCTCGCCGCCAGAACAGCACCGGAACGATAACTGTCTGTAGTGCTGTAACCTTCACCAAGGGCATTCAACTTAGCCAAGGCATCCTCGTACCTTCCGGCGTAAAGTTGCAACATGTCAGCGTCACCCTTCATAAAGGTATACGCCTCATAAAGACAGCCATACAGCAAAGTGCTTTCTGCATTTGTTCCCAGCCAACTAGTCCCGGAAGAAGCTGCAGTAATAGACTCAGGCTTATAAAAGTAGTGAAGTTCAACCGAGTAATTACTGTTTGGTGTGGGGCCTAGCAAAAAAGACGAGTCGGTAAATATTGCGTAATACTTGGGAACCGCTTGAGTAGAAGCAGCAGGATAGGCTTCCCTAATTAAGTTAACGTCCTTGAACAACAAATACTCATAGCCCGAGTTATCTACCGCCAAAGAGTACGGCGCTAGAAAATCATCAGGCATCGACAAATACTTATTGCCACTTGTTGTTGTGCCGGTCGAGTTCTTCCTGAAGTCAGGCAATTGAACAGACTTAAGGATTCTGTCCTCAGCCTGTTTAATGATTACCGACAAATTGTTAACGAAAGTTGTTTCGCTATTTTGCGTGTAATCTTTAATCGCTTCCTTGAGCGTTGTAAATGTCCAAGCCATTAGGTTACAACCGTTACTGTTCCGACCTTACCCGTCATGTCTAGCCCGACAGTCCGACTGCCAAGTGCAGTGATGCCGCCGCCAACAGGATTCCAAGCAAAGAACTGTCTGCTTTCTTCCATAGACTGGTCTGGTCTCGGGTTCCTTAAGGCTTCAGGGTCATCAACTCTAACCTTGCCTAACTGCAATTGAGGCTGATCTTCGTCAACCACATCCTTGCCGACCAACAAGCCAGTTGGCTTCTGATTAACAATTTGCGGGACGAGATCCTTTTTAGGATACCGAAACCCAGTTCGGTCGCAGTACCCAAAAGCATATTTACCACTTGCGTAACTCAAAGCCGATACCCTCCGGGCGTCACAAACAATGATGCCTTTTCTCTGGAAGCGTCAGCCGCCAAGTTCCAATGCTCTTCATATTCACTCTTGAGCAAAGTTGACCTGTCGGATACTTCTGGATATTTCACAGAAAGGTTGTAAGCCAATCCCGCAACCAGACACGGCAAATATCTTGCCGGGACATCCATGTTATTGCTGGCAGGTTTGCCTGCGTCCTCTATCCTTTCCATGTAGTAATAACCAAAGGTATATGTTTCTTGGCTATCAGGAGAAGGCCAGAGGTTAATTACTATGCCAGTGGGAGTTCTTTCTACATAGTATTCAAGGGGCTTTGATTGAGTCAGCTTGTTGGATAGATGAGCATACTGGCTAACCGAAATACGGGTCATGCTCTGGTCAAACTGACTGTCTGTGTCTCCAGCATCTGTACGCAGAAAAGCTTCTACGATGTCAAAGATCTTGCCGTCCAACGTATACGCACTAGTCCCAGCAGTTAAAGCTTGGGTGCCAAACTTAACAGTCCAGAGGTTTAATCCACGGTTTTGCCATTCCAGCATCAACAGGTCGATGCTTCTTCTGGCCGTCTTGTAATCGTAACCACTGCGAAGCTCTAAGCCAGCGCGTTCAAACGCCTCCTCTATAGCATCGCCTAGATCCAAGTTAAATGTGAATGTTCCGCTGGTAGCCATCTAAACAATGCGCCCCTTGGTTTTCCCTCTAATAGCTATGCCATCTATCGGCTTGCGCCTAGACGTTTTTCCTCCCGCAGAAAAATCAATTGCATCTGCTGGACCTAAAGGGCCTTTTAACGCCTTTTCAAAATTCCTGCGCTTTTCCTTGAAACGCCTGCGCTCCATCTGATCTTTAATCAAGTCAGAAACGTCTCGTGATAAATCACGAGCCGAGCCCCCGGGATTAGCAAGAGCTTCTAACGCTGGCTTTGCTATACGGTCAGCAGCCATCCGATTAACTCTTCCGGCGACTTTTGCTGCCTTCTTAGCGCCTTGTCTTGCTTTTCTACCAATTGACTTTAGCCTGCTCATTATTGCCTCTTAAACAATGCGCCCCTTGGTTTTACCTTTAACTGCAGCCCCATCTATCGGTCTCTTACGGGAGGTCTTTCCTCCCCCAAACATTCGCTCAACACCAGCCATATCAATCTGTCGCTGTACCCGCCTAGCGTCTTCTTCTTCCAGTCGCTTTTCTTTTTCGGCACTTCTGTCTGCTCTTTTTTTGTCTACTATCGCCGGGATAAGACCTTTGGTAAGAACCTCGGGATTTTTTGCAACTAGAGAGAGAGCGCCTCCACCAAAAATATCTTTAAGCTTCATTACTAAGACCTCTTTCCAAACTTTTGTTTTTGACTTTTTGGCGGACTTTTCTTGCTTCCGCCTTTCCCTGACCAGAAAACCTTGTTCGCCCAATACGCAGCAGAACTAGGGCCTTTCTTTATATTCTTGGCATGCCTCGCCTTAAAGGACTTACGAGCTTCCGCCGAATAATTGTGGCCCATCTTTTGGTCACCAAACCGGATGATCCTTACCTTGCCATCATCCCTTACAGCCACCACACCTTTTTTAGTGGGATGCTTAGGCGTTCTTTTAGGCTTGTTCAGGCCGCTAAGACCAGCCTTCTTTAGCCTATTCTTTTCAGCGTCAGTCAAGCTCATTTACGATGCCTCGCCGTTTTCTTGGCTATCTTCTTTGGCTGCTTGGAATGCTGCTTTCCTTTCTTAGTATCAGCCCTCTTTTTCTTTGAGGTCGCTGCATACTCTTTATCGCTAAGGGCTTCTCTAGCCTTCTTTGGCAAGTACCTTTCCCCAGTAGCTTTTTTGCCCTGAGTAGAAGGCTTGCCCGACTTAGTCCCCCATTTCTGCTTAGTCCATTTCTTAAGAGACTTCTGGGATTTCTTGAGGGCCATTAGTCTTTATAACCCCCTCCAGCATCCTTGTAACGCTTAGCCAACATCTGGGCTTTACGAGCAGACCACTGCCCGGGCTTGCCGCCCTTGCCGCCCGACTTTATCTCGCTAAAGAGCCTCTTGCGTAAGGCTGGCTTCGTATAGTTACCAGCCTCATTTACACGAGATTTAGCCTTTTTCTTGGCTTTCTTTTTTGCTGCCATTAACCGTAGCTTTTCGACACTTCCATGACGATGTTGTAAACATCGCCACTACTATGCCCTACAGTTGTAAAGGCAACGTCTCCCGTTTTCCCAGATCCCGAGTTATTCGGGACACCAGAGAAATCAGAAAAGTCTAAGGTGTCGCTCCAGTCAGCATTCAATTGCCATGCAAGTACATCAGTAGTCGCATCAAAGAAAATCTTTACTCCCATACCAATGGTTGAGTAATAGATCTTCCGAATGGTTACTGAGGTGCAAGATGCCTTCGTTACAGGATCTGCCGACAAAGCAGAAACGTCGATCTTCACAACCGCCGATTCTCCCGTGCCATCGCTTACATTCGTAAAGCGAAATATGGCTGTGCGACCATCATCCTGAATTGTTTGAGTAGCTACTGCATCAGCCATGCATGCCTCCTATTACTGATCAGCAAACGCGGGAGCAGTTGCGCCAGTCACGGTCCCAAAGATTTGGTAATTGGTAGTATCCAAACCAATGATCGTGATGTCGAAAGCTGCAGGAACATTAATCTGAATGCTGCTATTAGAGTTCCCATCGGAGAACACAACACTTACTTCGTTGTCCGTATCCAAAAAGGTTACGCCGCCTTTGTAAAAGTTTGTGTTACCGGGGGTAACAATAAGCGCATCAGTAGCATCTGCCGCAGCGCCTGCATAAACAAAACGATAAAAGACCCCGGCAGCAGGAGCTGGCAGCGTATAAGTGCTGTCTTGGCTGTTGTCGCCAACCAGATTTATACGGCCACCATTTACAGCAGCGGTCAATGTTGTGGAGGCAGCGTCGGCCAGAGAGACCGGGGTAACCTGCATACCAGACCCGTCAAGGGTAAAGGATGTGGTAAACGCTCCGGTTGTGCTGTTTTTTGAAACGACATCAAAGCCGTTTTCAGACCGGACTGCTCCGGTGAAGGTGGTATTAGCCATGTGTTTCTCCTGTCTTGGCTAGTGTCTGCTAATGCTCTAGTTGGAACATTACAGTCAGGGGAAAGATATTAAAAGAACAAGCGGTCAATGTTTCACATGGAACACTTGACCAAAAGAAAGATTACAACAAAAAGGGGGCTTTCGCCCCCTTTCAGTCTTAGCTTGCGCCGGGTGATCCGTAGATGCCCAGCGGGTCAGACACACCGAAGCTGTAACGAGCGCGAGCTTTGTAGCGCACGTTGCCAGTGTCGAAGTCTCCGTCCATTGAGGTTTCCAGTTCGGTCCTCTCAAAATGCTTCATACCGTTAGGTACGTCCGTAATCAGGAAGAAAGCATTGCTGTCCGTCAGGTAATGATTAACGCTGTATCCCTCGGGGATTGCACCCATGTTGCGGATAGCGTTGAGATCATTGTCTGCCGTGCCAACACGCTGAGTTGTTTCAAGCAGTCGATCTGCCGTAAACATCAAAGCGGGAGGAACGATCAGGCGACGAGGACGAGCAGCAATCAACAGACCACGTTCGTCAGTGAAGGCTGCAATATCAATAATTGCATTCTCCAGAGACGTTTCGTTTAGGTCAGCAGCCGTAGAAGGCCGATTGCTGTTTTTCCCGCCATTGACGAGAGGGTGACCGTCACCACCAGTTACACCGTCACCAGATGCAGTAAACAGGTTTACCCCGTCACCTGACTGGTAACTATTGGTGAAGCCATTGTTAAGCGGGTTAACCGCCTTAACTTGCTTGGTGTAGGCCATAGCCCGAGCAAGAGCCTTGGTGTAACGAGCAGACAAAGAGTCATACAAGTTATCTTCCATAGCCTCTTCGGTAATGGCGAAACCCATAGCGATGGTTTCATGATTGTAACGAGCCGTGAAAGATTCCTGTGCGGAGTCATAGCTGATGGCAGCACCTTCAGCTTTAACCGGCGCAGCAGCAAACCCTGACAGCTTCACCTCTTCCTCGAAAGAACGATCAGAGCTTTCAGTCTCATAAAGGAGAGTGTGCTCATCTTCGTACTTTTCATACTCCAAACCAAAAAGAGCGTTAAGCCCCGGCAGGAGTTCTTTGAGCATTTGCGCTCTTGAAATTGCCATTGCTTAATTCTCCTTAAACGCCGAGCTTGGTTTCATAAGCATGGCTTAGCGGCAAATAAGTGACGATACAATCTGTGTATGTGTCACCTACAGTGCTGCTTGGCCCGTCTACGAAATCAACGACACGCAGTGGTAGTGAGTTGGTCGTAGCAATGGAGCCGCCATCTAGGGCGTTCTTGCTTCGACCGATAGAGGTTGATCCGGCGGTGTTAACCGCAGAGACGTTGTTTCCAAGCCCGGTTTGAGCAATAGCCTCATCGGCCTGCATGCGGAACAACAACTTAGGATCATCAACCACATAACCGACAATATCGCTTGCAGCGGTAGATGCCGGGAATTGCTGGTTGAAAGTCTTTTGGTTGGTGCTGGGGTCTGTGTAGGCGCAGCCCACAAAGATACCAACAGTGCCTGCAACGACAGCCGTCGTCACTGCAGCTTTTTCCAACGTACCAGCAGCAACTAGTTTTACGAAATCACCGTAAAAAATAGCTGTGCCGTACCCACTGGCAATCTTAATATGCCGAACTTTGCCCGTAAAAGAGCCGCTGGCACTCAGAGTATCAGTAGGTTCTGCCCCCATAGGGGTTGCAGATGTAGCCATTAGTGGCCTCCTTACTAATTAGAAGCCAACCCTTCTGGGTTTAACTTCTGCCGAATGTTGTTCTCGTATTCCTTTCGGGTGCCGAAAGGGGCATACGAGGGTCATTTTCGCGCATGAAGTTGTTGTCAACGGATTCCATCTGGTTTGAGGAAACTCTTTGGAAATGCTCGGTTCGTGATCTGATCTTCTCCTCGGGAGCTTTACAGAGCAACAAACCGCCGACCTCGACGTTGCCTTGAAACCTAGAGTCATAATCTGACTGGATTTCCAGCTCAGGGTGGTCTTCCGCCTTTACAGGTATCCAACCTTCCCGCATAGATCTGGAAACGTTTGTGTTGTCAGACTGACCTAAAATGCTTGTCCGAATCCAACGGAACACCCAGCCATCTTGAGGTTTGGGAGTCGGCAATATAGATGCCGGATTCCAACTATCATTCTGCCTGAAATGTTCTTCTTCTCGCGTTTCACTTTCTCTCGGGGTGCGCTCTGTTGCCATTACCTGTCTCCTTTAGAGCATTTCGGCATGTTGGGCATACTGTTCATTTGTCAATCCAAGCCGCTTGGCGAGGGCAACTTGGGTAGCCGTTAACCGTACTTTGCGCGGTTTGGCACCATTGTTCCTTGCGGAAGGTGCCACCACCGTCGAGGGCTTACTGGCAGTCACGGACGCGCTACGGCTATATGTACCGCCTTGATCCTGCCAATCATAATTAGGAAATTGTTCTCTCATGGCAGAGTCGATGTAGTCAAAGTATTCACTTGACCTAACGTCAACGCCATTACGGACAGCTTCTTCATGTGCTCCGTAAGCGGCTCCGGTCATTCTTTCGTGACCTTCTGCCATGAACCACGGATTATGTCCTGCCCATTCTTTTGCCTCCGGTGTAACTTCAACTTGAGGCTGCTGAACTTGTTGCGAACGCTGGGCAGCTACATCATGTGCAGCACGTCTTGCAACATCTTGCTGGTAAGCCTGTTGCTGATAGGCTAAGGCTTGCTGATTCTGCGACTGCAGATTGTTGTGATAACGCTCTATCTCAGATAGTTCAGCTTGCGCTCTTACCATCTGCTCTTGAGTATTTACCACGCCATCGGTATCGCCTTCTTCGTAGGCTTTCCGATAACCTTGCTTTGCGGCATCAAGGTGTGCCTGAGCACGCTCCTTGATCTGATCAACCAAAGCAGCTTCGCCCCTAGAGATCAGAGACTCTTGTTCCTGATTTTTAGCGGCATACTGCTGAGCAACCTTGACAGCTTCTTCCCGCATTCGCTCTGCGGACTCGCGCTGCCTGCGCTCTTCATGATAGTCAAACTTGAGCTTATTTAGCCTCTTCTGAACTTTCTCAGAATACTGGCCAAGCTCTTCATCATTATCATTATCGGATGATTCAACAGCCTTAGCGGGTCTCCTGTCTTCGGGAGGACGGTCATCAATTATTTCAAACTCGTACTCGTCAGACTCGGAGCCCCCTTCGGCATTCTTATTCTTTGTATGCGTAGTTTTTACGCCAAAGAACTTTTCTTCCGCAGAAGCGGGTACATCTTCAAAGACTGCGTCAGTTGCTTCACTCATGCCTTAACAATTCCCCGTGGGTCTTCAACCACAGCTTCTACGCTGTCGTCGTTGATTAAGCGAAACTCTTTGCCATGAACTTTGAATCGAGTGCCTGAGTAAGACCTCATAACGATCCAATCACCTTCCTTGCAAAAAGAACCGGACGGGAACCTATTAGGGTCTTTGTAGCAATCTGGACCCATCTTCAGAACCATTGCACAGATCGAGCCAAGCTCTTCCTCTTCAATGGTTTTTTTCGACTTAATAATCCCGCCATCGTATTCCGAGTCAGGATTAGGGAGCGCAATCAATATCTTGTACCCCTTGGGGTCAGGAAGTTGATTTGCGTTGCGAGACTCTTCAGTCTCTTTTAGTTGCTGAGCAGCTTCGCTCATTATTTCTCCTTTGCATCGGGATAACGCCCGAAGTCGTTTTGCACTGGGTAACGCCCAGAGTCGCTTGCCTCTTACACTACTTCACTGCGCCTGCTCATATCGAGCTTTGGCGTCAAGGATTTCTCGCTCTGCTTGAGCCAGACCCTGAATTACTCCACAACACTTTGTGTATTCTGCGTAATCTTTACATCCGCCGCCGCTAAGGTGGTCAACAGCGTCATTCATTTGGTCCATTATATTGGATCGCAAATAGTTAAAGATGTCTAGTTCTTTGGTCACTTGTCTTTCATTATCTCTTTCGCGATCTCTATCCCTAGCTTAGCCCCTTCTAATTGGTCTTGAGATGCTATGCGTGCACTCTCCAGTTCTTCCTTTGTATTGGTCTCAGCAACCTTAACACCTAGCTTGGCCTGCTCAATCCTTTCTTGTTGCTCCAACTTCTCCCTATCCAGCTCTGATTTGGCAGCAAGCTTCTGCATATCAAACTGAATCTTCGCCATCTCTGCCTGAGCTTTCTGCTGAGCTTCTTGCTGCTTGAGCTGAAGCTCTTGCTGTTGCATCTGAATGACAGGATCTTGCATTTGCTGCTGGGCTTGTTGGGCTTGCTGCTCTTGAGCCGCCTTACCTGTTACCTGAGCCGCCGCAGGAGCAACAAGTTTGGAAATCCTAAACTCAATATCCTCTGGCAATGACTCATTAGGCGCAGGAAGCTCCATGCCAAGCTCTTTTTCTATCTCTTGGCGGTACTTGAACGCTAAATGCTCCTGAACATGCGCTGCTAATTCCGCCTGAGCCTTCTGAGCATTGGGACTCTTGCCCAAAATCTCCATAATCTTCGGATTCTGGGTAACCGACATGTGAGTTTGGATATGAGCCTCATGATCTTGGTAAATAAACGCCTTAATCGGCTTACCATTGATAATGTCCATGTTTTCACTGACAGGATCAGTCGGTTTCATGTCCTTTTCAGTAGGAACAATCTGATCTGCGTCCTGAATGCCCAAAACATCCAGCATTTGCCGGTGTAAAAGGGGCATGTCGTACATTTCTGGGGCCTGTGCCGCCAATTGCAGGGCTGCTTGGTACTGCATGATGCGCTGAGACATCGTTCCAGCGTTCGGATCACTAACTGGGATGATGTCAACGCGATCATCGAAGTCTTCAGCCACCAAATCCTTGCTATCTTCAAGGTATGGGTACTTTTCAGGCCCAAAATCGCGAACTAAGTTGCTTAATATCCGCAATTCAACGCGCATAGAGGCGTGTAACCGGGCCTGAATGGCGCTCATGACCTTCATTGACCGCTCAAGTATGGCCAACGTGGTCCCAACCGGGGCCTCAGCGTTCATATCTGCAGCTTTTACGTCTGCCGCAGAAGCAAATCGACGCCCTTCCTCTACAATATCGCCCATCAACTGATACAAAACGTTGCTTGGCTCTTTGTAGGGCAAGAAACTAATGTTGTCCCGTATTGCACCGCCCGGAACATCCACGTCCCGGAACTCCCCGGGCATGATTGGGGTGTCATCCCCCTTAATTCGTAGCCCTCTCGACTTCAAACCACCCGGAAGATTGGACAATGTGCCTGCATCGACCAGTTGTCGCAGCAATGACGTGGCAGATTTAGCCAATCCACCAATCATGTGGATCAATCCAAAGCCGTAAAAGCCCAACCCGGGGATATATTGATAGTGAACGAAGTGCTCACGCTTGGTTTGCAGGCTGTCCCCTTCATACCAGTTCCGCCGAATCGACAAAACTTCCCTAGAGCCAAGGTCAATAGACACCACGTAGGGCAGCGCAATGCCTGTTGGCTCACCACCCTCTTCGTCCTCAAACCCCGGAAGGTCTAAATTAACTTGCACCTCTAAAATCGTATGCCGGGAATCAAGCTCATAGCTTGCGCTGTCCCCAGTCAGCCGGTTGTACTTCTCTTCTACCCGGTCAACATCTGAAGATGGAGCGCCAAGCTCTATGTCCCGGTAGAAACCAGACACCTGAAGCTTGCGAACATCATTAGTGGTGCGCTTCATGATGTGCGTTGCACGCTCACAGGTCGTCAAATCAGACGCCCCATAACTCACAACAAAGTCTTCTGCCGGTACGAACATGCTGCACGGGCGTCCCATGTTGGGATCAAAGTAGACTTTCCTGAAAGCACTGCCTGCCAACGGCAGGGAGAACAACATCTTTTCTGTCTCTGACCGATACTCAGTCATTTTCTCCGTCAGGAGATAGTTCAGGTAATCCTGAACCCTATGGGCCTGCCCTTCTTTTTCATCAGTCAGCTTGCCGACAACAGACGTTTTAACTGGGCCACTGGCAGGAAACAGCTCCTGAATAGCTTGAGACTGAAACTTAATTACTGACTCGGACAAGAGTGGGTGGAAAACACCGCAAGCTCCGTCCCAAGGCGTGGTCCTGTCCTCATGCTTGAGGCCAAGCAAATCCAAACCATCGACATAAGCGCGTTCCCAGTCTGCGCGACTTTCCTTGTCAGACTTGAAGAGGCCCACCAACTCAGACGCGATGATATTTAGTTCGCTCTCATCAACCACCTCTGCAAGGTTAGCGTCATGCGGGAGCATCCCTAACGAAGCCAGCGTGCTTGCGTCCGGGTCAAAATCAATAATTACCCCGCCGTCTTCTGTTTCTATTGAGACAGATTCGGGGTTTTCAATTTCAACCTCGACGCCCGGGCCGTTTCCAACCAAAGGATTGGAACGCATGGTTTGGTCAATAGCCATCAGCCATTCTTTCTAAAAGGTTGGGGCCTTGCTGCACCGCTGCCACGCGCAACATTTGACTTAGTATTGTCACGCTTGACCGCACCTGTCGGACCACCGCTCGCCATCATCTTGGGACTCATGCGAATTTTGCCACCGCCAGCGTAGCCTTTGGTTTTCATCTTCCCGCCACCAGCGTAGCCCATCTTAGTTTTCTTCTTCACCTGAATCCTCCGAGTAAAGATTGTTGAATACTTGGTTAACGTCCAATGTGTAGTCTAAATCTGATTTGCTGTAATGGACATGCTGTGAAGGCCTAAAATCTGGTGCCCCTTCGCCAACCTCAAACCAAGCCGGATGAGTGACCCTGACCCGGTTATTAGGTAGCGCCACGATATTCCCTGTCCACTGCCCCGCGTCCAGCAATTCCAAAACATGGGCCTGCTTATGCTGGGCAGGATCATCTGCAATTTCAGAATCAGTGTAATCCACTGTGAAGTAATACTTTGCAGGGTAGAAGTCACCGTCTATTTTTGCAAGCCAAGGACACGGAGTACAGCGGTCCATTACATACACGGAATGAGTTCTTGAAGAACAATCCCAAGGTTGAGCAGCCCAAGTCGGCATAGGCTCGGGCCACTCATCAAACGGCGTGTCCCCAACCAAGGCTGTGATAGGCATCCTAGCCCACATAGCGCCACCATGAATATTGGGCTCGTCCGAATCATAAGTTTCAGCGCCAGTAAAAATAATCTGAAAACTTAATGACCGGCAGGGAATGCTTGTTACCGCAATCGCCATCGCATGGAGAAACTCCCCGTGATACTTGACATGGTTGTGGGTGTATTCCTTTCTAACCCAGCACTTAAAGTGAGGAATGTTGCTCTGCAAAAAAGCCAATTAAGCCGCCTTATTCATTTGCTTGTAGAAGCTTTCTTCCCAAACCTTGTGACGTTTAACGGGCTCTTTGAAATACCTCATGTACCTCGCCATATAAACTACAAAGTGGTTCAACCAATTGAGGGGCCAAGGCAGCGGCCTCATGTAATCGAGGAATAAGACCACCCTGTCATGGTCCGTCAAATTGACCGCGAAGTGCTCGTAGGTGTCATCAAAGACAACGACTTTGCCCTCTTCCCAGCGATATTCTTCTTTGTTTGCCACCAAGACACAGCCCTTTCCATCAGTGGGAATATCTATTCCCAGATGCATTCTGAGTATTCCGCACCACGGCCCCTCATGTGGCATGAGCATTTTGTTTGGGCCGATGACTGAAAAATAAGCAGAAACCAAGTTAGGGTCTGAATCAATGATCTTCATCGTTTCAGGAAATTCCTGACAATTGCGATCAAACCGCAGCTTCCCCGTCTTGAGGAAAAACATCTTCCACTTATCATCCTGCGATATGTAGATCTGGTCGGGGCTGATGTCCTGAAAAGAAGGAAGCTCTTTTATCCGGCGGCGGATCTTTTCAAACTCAAGCTTGATGACATCGTAGTTATCTTCCAGCACTGCAGCGACTGGAAAGTCTGCCTTGTTAAAAAAGACCCGATTCCCCAGAACGGAAAATCTTCTGAAGATGGGTCTGAAAGATTTCTCAATTAGCCAGCCGTTTATTTCAATCAATAGTAGTTTGCCTTCCTGATGGAAATAGGCTCGTCTTCTTCGTCACTGTTCAGTTTCAGGAAGCCGCCTTGCCTGAATCTGAGCAATGCCTGAGTTGAGGAGTCAACCAAGTCGTCATGCTCCCCTGAAGGGAAAGCCGCAAACTCTTCGATAACCTCTTCCGCAAATCTAAGTTCAGGTGCCCAAACAATCCCGGAGGCAAACAAATCTGCGACAGCATTGACCCTAGCTATCTTGTCGTTACCTCTGGATGGAGTGTACTCAGAAACAGGAATACCCATTGCCCTGAGTTCAAATATCAATGGTGTACCTGCTGCCTTGGCCTCAACGATAAATGCATCCGGTTGCCAGTCTACCCAGTAGTCATAGGCTTTCTTCTTGAGTTCCGGGAACTCCAGCCGCTCTTTATAGGCATCTAAGAGGATAATGTTGGGCTGCTCTATGCCTGACTCGTCAGGGTGATAGAAAACACCCCACGTCGTACAAGCAGAGTAGTCAGCACGTTGGGTCTTAAGAAAGGCCGTGTCCCATGACTGAATGACAAACTCACAAGCAGGAGGATTGTCTTTTTCCCAGACGCGCCACCATTCTCTTTTAACCAGAGCGCCCTCTTCCGAGGTCGGGTTCTGTTGATACTGGGCATTCCACTTCGGGGCCGGAAGTTCATTCCGCAGAGCTTCAAGCTCATCTTTGGGCCAGAACTCGGGCCACAGTGGCTCATCAGAAGGCATAAGTGCCGGGAACTCGATCAGCTCCCATTCATCAGAGCCTGATCTTTGCAGGGAGGATTTAAGTATCTGCCCGGTCAGATCTCTTTTATGCCATCGGGTCATTACAACAATGATGGCCCCGCCGGGTTGAAGACGCTGCCTTGGACCAGAGGTGTACCAGTCATAGACCCGATCAAAGACTGATGGGTCCGCACTCTGCCCCTCCTGTTCACTGTGTGGATCATCAATAACTAATAAGTCAGCACCTTTACCTGTAACGGCACCGCCTACACCAATAGCAAAGTATTCCCCGCCTTTGTTGGTACTCCAGCGTCCTGCGGCCTTGGAATCAGACCTCAGTGCAACTTGGGGAAATATGGACTTATAGTCATCACTGTCCACTAGGTTCCGAACCTTGCGCCCGAAACCAACAGAAAGCTCAGCAGTGTGAGCCGTCTGAATGATTTTCTTTTCCGGGTACTTGCCCAAGAACCAAGCAGGTAACAGGTAGGAAGCAAATTCAGACTTAGTATGCCGGGGAGGCATATTAACGATGAGTCTCTTTAACTCACCATTGGCAACCCGCTCAAACGCCCGGGCCATTATTTTGTGATGTCGGCCTTCAATGAAGGCAGGCCAAACACTATTAACAAAACCGATAAAGGTATCTCTGGCTCGCTCTTTCTCTTCAGCAGACTCCAGTTCCTCTAAGAGACCAAGAATCTCCTCCTGCTCTGCAACAGGTAGAAGGTTAATGTTCTTTAGAAGATTGGGATCTATCCGGTCTTGTAACGGCATGAACTCAAACCTAAGTAGTCCCCTTAGACTAAGTTGACTCCTACCTCATGCTATCTAGGTGTCGCGCCCTCTCGGGCAGCGACATGAGACTCCTTAAGCTCAGGTGACGCCTTAGTCTTAGCTTTGCCTTGAGCTTAGCATATTAGACCCCTTGACAAGATTTGCAATCAAATATTGATGAGCAAATATCTACACCCCAAAAATTGGCAAAAAATTTTTTGGGTATGGGACTCCTAGAGCAAAAGCTGAAACAAAAAGGGGAAGCAGCCTACATAAGACATGCTATATGGCAGGAAAAGTTGCTAATTGTTTGCGTGGAATACTATGTATACAGACGGACACGCACGCCTCGCGTACAGGGGGGTGCCCCCTCGTCACATGCGGTCCTTCCCCTCGGCAACATCGTCAGGCCATCATGGTACTGCAACGATACTACGCCATTGCTATGACATCAGGACATCACACTGCCATCAGTGAACATCTGCCTCTGGCTCGACTGCAGAGAGGATGCCTGCCAGCCGCTGCTCCAACTCTGCAGCTACCTCTGTTGCGTCTCTCTCTCGGTTCGTCACGTTCACCTCGGTGGCGAACAGCCCCGATGCACGTCCCAGCAGTTCAGCGGCACGGAGCCGGTTGCTGTCGGTGGGCTCTGCTGAGTCCATCCAGTCTCGGAGTTGGCCTAGGACTCGCTCTCGGTCGGAGACCGCTGAGGCTGCAACTGCTCTCTCTCTAGCAGCTATCAGCACATCTACCCTTGACCTGATCTCAACCCGTGACATCAGCCTAGACGCCAACGTGTGGATGCTCGCGGCAGTGGTTGAGTCGCTGGGGTCATATGCCTCTCGATAGGCGTCCGCTTGGGTCATTCCACCCGCAACGCATCGGGCGAAGTGCAGCATCTTGGGTGTCAGTTCACTGGTCGGCATTGGTCATTGGTCCGGCAATAGCTAATGCCGGGATTCTATCCAGCACCAAGGCCCCAGCATAGAAACATGAGACGGGTCAACGTTGACATACAACGCAGGACATGCACTCAAGATGCAGATATTTTCGCCAAACACTTGACACGCCACAGACGCACTCAGAGCCGTTCTAAGCGGTTTTAGCCATCACCCTTGCACTGGTATCTGGAGTGACAGAAAACGCCTTACACGCAATACGCCTTATGAATCAACAACTTACGGACGCCCTAAGTCTTACTACATATATAGGCAAATTTATTCGCTCTGATCCTGACCAATCGCACGGCATACCGTGACTGTTAACTATTTGTTGTACAGGTGTTGCATGTAGGGTGATTGGTGTGTATCTTTCGAATCTCATTCATTACTTACTCACTTACTTAATCACTGCTATTTGATGGGGCCTCGGCCCTCCGGTTTGAATCCGGCGCACCCTTTGACCCGGTAAGAATGCCGGAGAGGCGTAAAGCGTACACACCGTCGCGGGGCGTGACCTCATGTCACCCAGAGTGCCCCGGTACATGCGAGAGCATGTACAGCGTATGCATCTAATGCCGATGCACTGACGAGGGCCACGGCAGGCCGAAACGCAAACCACTAGGAGAACATCATGAACGTCACCCAAACCATCGCCAACGATCTGGTACTAGACATCGAATGGGCGCATGCCTCTCACACTGCCGATCTGAAGAGTGCAGGTGCCACCCGGCCCGAGCGTGAACTGGTCGGGTTCAGTGCACTCACCCAAGCGGCTCAGACGACCCGCGCAGCCGACTGCCTCAGCCTGTGGGTCGAGGGCAGCTATGAGAACGACGGTCAGGCCACCTACGAGCGGAACCGCCGCAGGCTGCAGGTGCTTGCCAAACTTATCTACAAAGGTCGGCCCAATGATTCACTGCTGGCGTACCGGCAACTCAATTCGTTCGTCATTGAGCAGTTCACGGCGCTCACTGCCAGTGAGTACAACTGTTCACGGAGCACTGCTCAGAGAGGAGTCGTCAGAGCATTTGACATCATCGCCGAGAGACACGGCGGAAACGCTCGTGAACTGCTCGACTTTTTCAACGCTGCGCTGGGGCATCGCTTGATCGACTCGGTCTGGGAAGACCTTCTCAGAGAAGAGCAAAGCTTCCCGGCGTATGCCGCAATCTAACCCACACTGATGAGACTGGATGGACACCAGTCGAAACGCCCCACCCGGGGCGTCTGTGGAATCCGAAAACTAGGAGAACATCATGAAGACCATCACACTGAACGGGCGGACCTTAAAGGTCACGGCAGCCGAGCAGCGAGCGCTGGAGATCTTGAAGCGCGAAGGCTTCGCGGCGAAGCGCAGCGAGTTTATTGAGGGGCCTCGCCGCTGGGAAAAATTCATTGTGCCGCGCACCGCTGAGCGCCGTGCGGCGCTGGGGATTGTCGAGGCACGCAAGCATCTGCCGCAACCTGAGACGATCAACGGCTACACATTTGGCAGCACCAGCCTGACTAATGCCGCGATGGAACGGCGGCACGCTGAGTTTTTCGCGAAGCACCCGCGCTGCGACAACGTGGTGCTGGGCGATCCACGTCGCATCAACGCGATCCTCCGCAAGGTCGCCCCCAGCAACAAGCAGGAAGACTACCCAATCAACGCCGCTCTCTCAGGATTTAATCGCTGGTATTGACGGGTTGAGCCACACTGATGAGTGCCAGCGGGACACTGGCCGAAACGCCCTGACGGGCGTCTGTGGAATCCAAAAACTAGGAGAGATTCATATGTCATTTTCAAACATTCCTGACGCGACCCTTGAACAGGCCGCGACAATCATCGAGGCACTTGTGCCTCGCGACATACGCCCCGTGTTCCTGTGGGGCCCGTTTGGGGTCGGCAAGTCCAGCATCGTTCGGTCCGTGGTTGCGAGCCTGAGCGAGCAGACCGGGCAGCAGTGGGGCCTGATCGATGCCCGTTTGTCTCAACTCCAAGCAGTAGACACTCGCGGCATTCCCGACATCGTCGGCGATTTCACCGAGTTCAAGCTACCGGGGTGGCTACCTCGCGTCGAGCGTGACGGTGAGTTTGGTCTGCTCCTCATGGATGAGATGCTGCTCGGCGCTCAGCAGTCGCAAGCGGCGTGCTACCAACTGGTCAATGATGGTTGCCTCGGTGACTACATCCTGCCTCCCGGGTGGCGAGTGATCGTCGCGAGCAATCGCCCATGCGATGGGGCAGGTGTACACGGACGACAGGATGCGGCCCTGCTGACGCGCTTTGGCACGCACCTGAACATCGTTCCGGCGCTCACGCCGTTCATCGAGTACGCCACATCTGCAGGTTGGGCACCTGAAGTCATCGCCTTCCTAGCAGCGCGTGGCCGTCCTGTCCTCGACGGCAACGGCGAGGTTGATCAGGCAGGCATGCTCCACGAATACCCGGACGGCGGCATACCAAAGGGTCACGTCACGGCGGCAACGCCTAGGACTTGGGAGGCAGTGAGCGAGATCCTTCGATCCGGTCTGCCTCGATTGCTTGAGCAGATCGCGATCAACGGTGCAGTGGGCGTTGGTGCTGGCAGTGAGTTCGCCGGGTTCCTGAGCATCGTCAGGGCACTCCCGGACGCTGGGCTGATCCTCTCAGACCCCGACAGCGTTGACGTGCCGGGTGAGCGGGAACTGGCGACGCATTACGCCATCACCATGATCCTCGCGCAGCGTTGCGACATCGGAAACATCGACAACGCAGCCAGCTACCTGAAGCGGATCAACGAGGAACTGCTGTCAGTGTTCTTCATGATCGCAGGCAATCGTGACAGCGACCTGAAGGCGTGCGAGTCCTTCGTGCAGTTCAAACTCGACACTCAACATTTAACAATCTAGGAGAAACAACAATGGATAAGATTCAAACCAACGCGATGCTCGTCAAGGTGCGCTGCACCAAATGGAACAACAGCATCACCGACCGTGAGATCACTGATCAGGTGACCTTCGACAAGTCTGCGGCAGATGGTTATCTGCGCGTCACCAAACGCCTAGCGAAACAGGCCGTGGTTAAAGAGTTGAACAAGATCATCGGACAAGTTGGGAACACGGTTTTGCGACTTTGGACCGTGCCTTGGGATGACGGCGTTCACCTCATCACCGTCGACAATCTCGACCGTTTTGAGGCTGCTCTGCGGAAAAAAGCTGACCGTCTTGAGGAACTGAAGTCTGAACTGCAGGACACATGGCCTGCCGTCATCGAAGCGGACAGGATTCGATTGGGTGCCGCCTTCGATGAGAACGACTACCCGTCCGTTACCGAGATCGTCAACCGCTACAGCATCAGCTATAAGTTGATGCCGCTGCCCTCTGGCGATGACATTCGCGTAAACCTGCCGCAGCAGCGCGTGAACGCGATCCGGCAGCAGGTCGAGCGGGATGTTGCAGCCAAGGTCGAAGCCGGGGCCAAGGTCGTCAGTGAGCGTGTTGCGGAGGTGCTGACCACGTTCATCGAGGGCATGGAACGGCACGGCACGAAGGCTGACGGCGCTAAGCGTGCGAGCAAGTTCGCTGACAGTACGGTCGAGGCAATCGAGCGGCTCGCTGAAGCACTGCCCGGCCTCAACCTGACGGGTGACCCGGCGTTGACTGCAGTGTCGAACGACCTGTTTCTTAAGCTTCGCGATCTGGACCCGCAGGTGCTGCGCGAAGACGAGGGCAAGCGCCAGCAGGCCGCTGACACGGCCAAGGAGATCGTGAGCAAGCTTTCGGGTTTCTTCGACTAACCGCACTGATGAGTGCTGGGTGGACCCCAGCGTGAAAGGCCCCGGGAGGTGGGCCTCTGCGGAATCCAACAACTAGGAGACATCAAATGGATAACAAAATCGCCAAAGCCAAAAAGCGCATGGTCACTGACCATCCCTACTTCGCAGTCCGACTGCATCGGTTCGCGTTCCGGGCTGATGAGACGGTCACCCAGACTATGGCGACTGACGGCAAGTCGTTGTTTTTCAATCCGGCATGGGTCGAGACCCTGAGCGTTGCCGAGACTGCTGGCGTGCTGGCTCATGAATGCATGCACGTCAACAACGGGCACCACCTGCGCCGTGGCACCCGAGACCAAAAGGCGTGGAACATCGCTTGCGATCAGGCGATCAATGGTCTCTTACGCAAGGCCGGATTCGTGCTGCCTGCAGATGGCGTGTACCCTGAGCCCGGGCAGGATAACTGGTCCGCCGAGCGTCACTTCGCGGCCAATCAAAAGGCTGCGGAAGATGAGCCCGGTAACCAGCCCGGCGATCAGCCCGGCAACCAACCGGGTAATGAGCAGGCCCATCACCCCGTCGAGACCGAGCAGTCTGGCGCTGATTCCGAGCAGTCTGAAGGCGATCCGTCTGACGGCCAATCGGGTAACGATGATGGCGAGGGCAAGCCCCGTGGCCCCGGAGGGTATCCCGGAGGGTATCCAGTCGACGGTT
>CEQV01022995.1_pt1 | contig 20575 bp, 47 predicted proteins | sample 530971 | NCBI WGS metagenome assembly CEQV01 (sample SAMEA2621173, study PRJEB7988) | marine metagenome | biome: marine biome (ENVO:00000447); feature: deep chlorophyll maximum layer (ENVO:xxxxxxxx); material: "saline water (ENVO:00002010), including plankton (ENVO:xxxxxxxx)" | depth 100 m
TTACACCGATGCTAAGTCCGGGTACTAGCATCTATGTGGTCGGTACGCCGATGAGTATGAATGATTTGTACCATACGGAGATGTTAGAAAATGACGCATGGAAATCCGGTACTTGGTCTGCGATTACAAATTGGGATGAATGGAAACAAGACCCCGAAAGCCATCCGGTACAAGAATTGTGGCCGGAATACAGGCCGATTGATTTCTTATTAGAACAAAAACAGGCTATGGGAGAGTTATCTTTCATACAGGAATATTTGTGTAGGGTTGTTGATGATGAGGCAGCAGTATATCCCCGTATGCTTGTGCGTAAGAACTTGAATATGGAGGGAATACTTGAGGTTGAGAAGATACACGACTCTAGGTATGTTATTGGGTTTGACCCCGCACAAGGTTTAGGACAGGACTATTCGGTAATAGTTGTGGTCCGACAGGATAGCGATGGTTTTGTCCACTTTGTAAATATGTGGCGACGTAACGATTTCCCACCGGATAGACAGGCTGATGTTTTGATTGATATGATTAAACGCTATGGTAATGCGCCACTGGCGGCAGAAGATGTGGGCTTCCAACAATTGTATGAAAGTTTGTTGGCTCAAAAGGGTGCTTTGGTGGACTACCGTAAGAGCCGAGTCAGCAATCGCGTGTTGAAGCAGGGTTTGATGAACAGGTTGCGCGTTTGGTTTGAGCGCGAGAAGTTAATCTTCCCATATGGCGACGATGCTACTCGACGTAAGGTGAATATCCTGTTTCAAGAATTGGAGACTCATGCGTGGCGCGAAGGACTGATTGTGGACTTAGGCAAACACAACGACGCGGCTATGGCGTTTGCACACGCCGTTGACCAGTTACAGATTCCACAGGGAGATGTGGCGGTTGCGATGGGCAGTTTATCGGGCGGCGAATGGATTGGCGGTAATAAGAGCAAAGGTATTGCTCGCAAAGGAAAGTTAGGCATAGGTGGAGTAATCCGTCGCAGATATAAATAGTTGGTTTCAAAATTTTTGTAAAATTTTTTGAGAGGTGCTAGGCTAGACGGCTACGAGCAAAAATGTTAATTTTTGGCGTTGAATATATTACAGAGAGAAAATCGTTACACTGAGAGCCATATGCCTAAAAATGCCCTTAAAACGCGTTTTAACGCACTTTAGGGGGTCAGTAGTATATATTGTGCTTGAAGGGGTTTGCGTGCATTCTAGGGTATCTATACGCACAGGAAACGGCAATTTTGAGCGTGGGTCATGGTCAATATTTTCAATTGTGATTTGAAAATAAAAAAAAGGGGGCCAATCATGCGCCGAAACGCATGACTGACCCCCGAAAGGGGAGGGCCGAAGCCCTCAAGATATGGTTTCAACCACTCTGCTTCTCCTCTTTTCTTCAACTCTAGCAACTGCATTCAAGTCGATTTTTTGGGCCTTGGGGTAACGATTTAGGTGGTTTTGAACTTCTTGAGGAATATCAACCAACTTTGAAACCTTGAGGCTTTTTGTCTGCTCGGATAGTATCGAAATCAAATGACTGCGGCTCATTAGCATCTCATTATATTGAACGATTCGCTTCAATTGTGAATCAATCAAACCGTGATAACTTCGTGCTACTGGGTGGAATATATCGCCCTTGATAGCCGGTAAATTGACCCACATAGGCACAGTTTGACCCATATCATTCAATACAGGAATTCGGCATAATAAGGCCTTGATGCGCTTGTTTTTGTCCTTGTGAGGTTGTGCGTTATCCGGTCCGTGATTTGGGTGTCTTTTAGGTGTTGAAGTCATCATATCTTTGTGATTCCATACCCTCACAGTGTCCATAATTCGCATAACTGCTCCCACAGGGTCACCGCCTAATGTTGTTAGGTTTACACTCCAATCAATCAAAGTTCCAGCAACTAACCAAGGGATGCGAATAACCGGCTCATATCGGTCCGATACGGCAACATCACGGGTCATTAATTCAGCAACGGAACCGCAACAATAGCGGACCCCATCGGCATTCAAACCCATGTATGGAAGCCATCCACATTGAGCGCAAAAGTGGCGCAAACCGTCTTGAAGTTCTGCCCCGTTTTTGTCTCTGCGTGTCTCGGTTTCGACCTGCTTTGACCGACCTGTAACATAGCCGGAAACACGAACCATATGACGGCGAGTGACTTCAACGAATGGAAGATAATTGAAGGCATTGGGGAATTGATGAAACCATGTTTCAGTGTTCCCAATGTCCTTTTTCATAATCCATTTGGTGTTATTCTTGAGTTCAAGGTATAGAACCCTCATCAACTCGTCATAGGTGTCGGTTTTCTTGTTTGTGTCCTTACCTAGTGCGTTCAATATCAGTACTTGACCCGATTTAGGTAAAGTTCCGATAAACCAAGCGAGCAGCGTAATCAATACACTGGTCCCCTGTGCCCCGTTCTTCTGTGTGTTCAATGGCGTAGCCATGCCCCCCACTGGAAGGATGCCGGTATATCAACTTGGTTACAAAAACGGCCATTTTTTCACGTTTCGGGGTCATTTCTCGGACCCATCGAACCCAATTATTCAACCCCTTGATTTTTCTCCCCTCTAAGTAACACGCGAGTATATCGATTTTGACGGGTTACAAAAACAATAATTTTGATTTTTTGAAATTGGGTTACAAAAACACATTATTAATTTTTCAAGGTTGAGTTATTAATTTTGTTTTTGTAACTTGGGTTACAAAAACATGGGTTACAAAAACACATACACATTAAGAGAGAGAGATAAAGAGAGAGGGTTACAAAAACAAAGGGACCGCTCGGTTACAAAAACAAAGAGAGAAAAAAAAGAGAAGGGGGAAGAGAGAGGTTACAAAAACAAGGGAACCCCCTTGGGTTACAAAATCACTCTTCTGAAATCTTCTGCAATTGTTCCTTCAATTCCTTGATTGCATTAAGTAAATCAGTTTCAGCATCATAAGCACCATCAGAAGGCTCAATATTATATCGAACTTCTCCAACCCATGCACCTCTATTGAAATGCTCATTGTATAGGCTGTCTAGGCCTTTTTCAGCGATTCTAAGGGCATTTTCAAGGATAGTCTGAACAATACCTTGTCCGTTATATCCAGCGAAGTTGATTGCATTACCGACGTTGATGGTACTCTCTTTCATATTTTGGATTTCAATAGCGTGGTTAAGTGACCTTTCCATACCTCTAAGGATATAGGTCTGTCTTTCGCACCTTAACATCCATTCATCCAAAACTTCTTCGCCAGCATCTTTAGCCGGAGGGTTCAAGTGAAGTTCGGTTACAAAAACTTTCTTTTCGTTCACTCTTTGCCTTTGGGCCTCAATTTGACTCCATGCAAGTTCGTCATTCATTTGGTGTGTTATAGCATCCATGTTTATCGGATGGTGGCTAGGGTTATATATGTTTTGATTAGTAAGTAGGTTACAAAAACAATTGTTTTTGTGGCCACGACGTTAAGTTACAAAAACAAATGGGTTACAAAAACATGTACGTCGTGGTAGGTTACAAAAACACAAATCTCTTGGTTACAAAAACAAAGAGAGAGAGGTTACAAAAGCGGTTACAAAAACTCAAACATCATATCCTTGTTCTCGTAAAAATAGAACCGCCGATTCAATACCAAATACTTCAACATGAAATCTGATATAATCTTTGAGAGGGTTATCATCTTCAAGGGTTACAAAAAACTCATGTAACAATGTAGCCATTAACCTTGAGTGTTTCATTCAATCACCTCGGTTACAAAAACCTCTTTCATCTCTACTAGGTCAAAGATTGCATCTTGATTGCGCTCTCTCGCTTCTTCCATCGCGGTTACAAAATCATCTTCTAGTTCTACAATATCAAGAACTAAATCATCACCACGAACCCAAGTTCCAAAGTGTGCATTATGAACTGGGTTACAAAAACCGTTTTCTGTGAATATTTGACCGCCTCGGTTTATTTGTAATGCAAACCACTCAATAAGGTGGGTTACAAAATCAACAGGCTGACTCTTGAAATTTGGAATAACTAAGCCGTCGCCCTCATAACCGGCTAGGACATAACGGTCATATTGAAAGGGGTTACAAAAACCCCCCCTGCCTAATCTTAGCCAAGTACCGCCACCGTTTTCAATGGTCAATTCAAGAATTTCATTCGTGTTGTATGCTCTTTCGTTCATGTTTATGGGATAGGGTGTCCGCTTATATATGTTCCGATTTATACTTCGGTTACAAAAACAAAATTGTTTTTGTGGCCGCAAGCGAATAAAACCTCCGGTTACAAAAACATTGTGCGTCGTAGAGGTTACAAAAACACTAGGTTACAAAAACAAAGAGTGGTCGGTTACAAAAGCATAGAGAGAGGGGGTTACAAAATGGGTTACAAAATCACCTATATCCTCGCCTAATCAACTCAAATTGAGTGAAGGATTGTTCTCTATAACCTAAATCATAAAAATCTCTCACGTAACTATCTCCAAATTGTTTTCTTAGTTCATTTTCTAATACTGCTACTTGTGTTATTAAACGCTGATAATTCGACATATTGGCCATTTTACTTAGGTAATAGTTCTCTTTAATTTCTTCAATTTCATGCGGTGTAGAACCAAATTCAATACTACATACAGGACACTGAAACATAAAACAAGTTTGGGAGCAAAAGTCATCCTCGCCTCCATCATAATCATATTCGGACCAATGGTTTGTCCACATATCAACTAACTCAAATGTTTCACAACAATCACAATGGGATTCATTTCTATGATTATCTGCCTCTTTATTCAAATGCTTCACTACTAAAGCAATTATATTATCCTCATGAGAATATCTAAGGCTCATAGGAACATTACATATTTTTTCAATTGGTGTGGGTTTCATGCTAATACCTCAATAGTGCAACCCTTGAAGCGGTTTTGAAGCACTAAGGTTTCAAAAGCATGGGCTTGTTGGTCGTCTAATGTCGTTACATCTCGTACGCCGTTATTGGTTCTGATAAGCAACCTTCGGGCCTTGATGTAATGAACAGTCATTCCTTTGTCGTTCGATAGTCGTACGTTCATGTTTGTCGGATAGGGTGTTCGCATATAAACCCAACGATTACCCAATAATATTGTTTTTGTAACCCAACAACGCTTTTGTAACTGCTTTTGTAACTGATTTTGTAACCGTTGCGCGAGCAAAATAAATAACTAGGGTTACAAAAACAAAAATGTTTTTGTACCCACAAGGATTAACAAAACATGGGTTACAAAAACAAAAAAAAAGAAAACGGGTTACAAAAACTCCGGTTACAAAGACGGTTACAAAAACTTAAACTGCGCCCGCTACTACATTAGTCCAAAGAACAAGTCGAAGGGCTTGCATGGCCTCAACATTACCATTTCGCGCTAATGGGATTAGTGCCTTAATTTGTGCATTTCTAGTGCGTTGGGCTTTGTCTGTCCAAATACAGGCCCGACCTTTAGGTGCGTTGGGGGTTACAAAAAACAATGGTTTGCTCATATCAATACTCTCCGTAAGCATCTTCTATTCTTTGCAGGTGGCGGTCTAATGCTCGGTCTGCTTCCATCAATTTCCTTTCTTCTTCTTGATATTGCTTCCATGCTCTAACGTGTGCGTCGTGTTGTTCGCTCATACCCCTACGAAGTGGTGTAGGTATATAATGGTTTGGAATGAGTAGTCCGGTTACAAAAACAAAAATGAAAAACATAAATCCATCGGTTACAAAAACGGTTACAAAAACTAAAGAGAGAGGGTTACAAAATCATTCATCATGAATCATCCAATCGGGCGAACCCCATATCCATACTCCGAACCCTAACTTATTGAATTCATCATGATAGGGTCGGTCTATTCTACCACAATCGGGACAGAACCAATATATCAAGCCGGTAGTTTCTAACTCATCCTTAATTCTAAAATGGTCTTTCAATCCGTCATCATTTTTACATATTTTGCACATTAAACTTCAACCTCCTTTTCGTTGGTTACAAAATCAAAAATCTAGTACCCATAGTAGCACCTACCAACATCTATTTTTACGTTTCCGGTTTGCATTATAGCAATCAGCGTTCGTGCATTTATCCACGCAACCATATCAAGCATATCACCTTCGTCGTCGGTTATGTCTCCAACGATTTCGGCCAATTCCTCAAGTTGGTCTGCGGTGCTTAGTTCATTAAACCATGTTAGGTATTTTCCGTCCATGTACTGAGATGGAGGCTCCGCTTATATATGTTTGGTTTGTAGTTATAGGTTACAAAAACAATTGTTTTTGTAGCCCTATGTGTACGGTTACAAAAACATTTTTTACGCTTCGCGTCTTGGGTTACAAAAACAAACAGAGAGAAATTAGGTTACAAAAACACACAGAGAGTGTGGGTTACAAAAACAATTGGGTTACAAAAAAAAATAACCCAGTTACAAAAACTGGGTTACAAAAAAAGTTTCACGCCCCCCCTTATCCCGTAGCCCAGTGACTTCGCCGTGGTTGGTATAGCAGCCGGTTACAAAAGCAAGTAGTTAGGTCTTATTGGTTACGGGGGGGTGTGGGACTAGGTTACAAAAACTGCTTATGACTGTTCTTCTTACGACTCTCCTTTACTCGGTGCTATCCTCCTTTCAATTTCGACCTTCCGCAAGTGGTCTGTTCTCGTTTCCTCCTCCTCTATTTAATGGGAGGAGGTCGCAGCATATATATGTTTCGGAAAAGCACCCTTATGGGTTACAAAAACATATGATTATATACCTGCATCTCAAGTGGTATCGGGGTCCGCGCTACGCGCCTCCGGTTACAAAAACAAAATTGCACAGGTTACAAAAACGGTTACAAAAACGTACAGAGATACAGAGAGATACAGAGATACAGAGTTACAAAAACGTACAGAGATAGGTTACAAAAGCGGTTACAAAAGCCATTGTCCTAATCTAAATACGTGTAAGTGTAAAACATGGTTGGTTACAAAATCATGATGTAATGAAATGTAATACATAGGAACCTCTTGAGTAGGTTCATCAAATTCATAAAAACATAAATCAATTGAACCATCAGCCCAACATTGAAGTTCGTGGTTACAAAAATTAATGACCTCTATGTAGTCTTTCATTCAGCACACCCCCTACATACTACTGTCGGAGTATCGTTTGGGTTTCTGAAATCATCACGATGAACATATGTTGCTTGAGCAACAGGAACGCGACCCTTACAACCTCGGCAAATGCCCGACTTCTTGAAGTGATTTTCTAAGCCTTGAATACCTACCATATCCTCCATAAGTGCGATTTTACGCCTCTCAGCGGCCTTCTTTGCTCTTTGGGTAGCCTTGACCTTTCGGGCTTGGTTTGCTCGGTGCATAGCATCAACGTCGTTTAATTGCTTCTTACGTGCTTTCTGTCCTGTTTTTGATGTGAATGAAGCACTGTTCGCGTTGCTTCTCTTGATGACTGTATAACCTGCCTCGGTTGCACAATCAACACACATGAAGGCATCATCAATAATGATACCCCTCTTGGTTTTCTTGCATGGCTTACAGTATTTTGACGTTTTGTGGCGGTGGTATGTTTTGCTCATGGTACGAGATACCCCCTTCCCTTATAGTATGTTCGTTGATTTGTGCATTTGTAGGTTTTTTCTGTTTTTGTAACCTTTTAGGTTTTTTTTAGTAATTTAGTGCATTTTTTACACCAGTGCGGTTACAAAAACATTGGGGGGGTTACAAAAACAATTGTTTATATACTTGTAAGTGGATGCTTCAAGAAAACGGCTCCGATATGCTGGCGATTTGGGTCCGGTTACAAAAACCATTCATAGTATATAATGTTTGCTAAATTAATATATAGTAAGGCTCGGTTACAAAAACAGGTTACAAAAACAAAAAATAACATTTTTTGGGTTACAAAAACAGTTACAAAAATTAAAAAAACGCTAGACGTAAACACTTTCAGGTTCACTTTCAAAAAAAACTGAAAGTGAAATTCAAAAAAGTGCAAAAATCTCGATAAAGTAGGGGCAAATCGTAGTTGTTTTTTGACGATTAAAAAATGCCGACCAGTCTAACGATTTTCGGGTTACAAAAGCGTGTTTTTGTAACCTGTCTTTGTAACCCAAAACGTGTTTTTGTAACCCAAAAAGTGTTTTTGTAACCCCACAGAGAGAGGAAAATCGACCCCCAACCATCGGTTACAAAAACAAAGTTGGTGTAAAAAGTAAACCGAGTGCAAAGAGTAAAGCAAGTGTGAATGAGGCAGTAGGTGTTTTCGGGGTTACAAAAACAGTTCAGAAAATATCCGGTTACAAAAACTTGAAATATATTATCATTCTCAAACTGGTTACAAAAAATGGGTTACAAAATCAAAAACGCTATACTCGCGTGAGCGCGTCATACTTTATAGTAGAAAAGATTCAATCCTCCCCCAAAGTATCGGGTTACAAAAACTTCATAAGTATGACCTTACAAACCCGCTACCGACACATATAAATACTAGGTTGCTAATTGTTGATTATGAGCGGAAGAAGCCTACCAAAGCGTTGCCCCAAGGTAATTGCTAAAATTGAAAGAATATTGAATGAAAGAAAGGAGCGATTGAATTCCGACCCACCTCTATCGGATTGGGTTTTGAATCAAATTGCGGACTTAGGATTTAACGGAGCGGATTATTAAATGTACAGTAATTATGAAAATCGAATTGTTAAACATGAATGTATGTGTATTGAAATTTGCCGAGAAGAACAAGAAAATTCCGAAGGTAAAATAAGATTGTATTGGACATTGAGGGATGAAAATAGAAATATCATACTTATAACTAGAACTTATGAAGATATGATTCTTGAAATGATGATAAGAACTTGTGAATATGAGAACGAGATGCCGTTATTGAAGAGGAGGAATTAAAATGAGTCCCGAAAAAATTGGTCATGATATGATGCTGAACGTATTTCCAAATTATAAATGTCCTGTTAAAAATTGTCCACACTGTAAAACTAAGAGGGTGGTGCGTTAAATGGATTGGAAAGGTAGTAACCCAAAATCGTTAGACTCGGCCAATTTAATAAAGAGAAGGTTAGAAAAAATGTCGGATGAGCAAATATCAAGACTTGAAAATGCGTGTTGTGAAATCTTAAATTTCATTAATTACGATACAGTTAGTGTTCATCCTCAAAAATTTGAACCAGTAGATTATATTCTATATCTTATTCATGAAAAATTGGGCTTTAATGGAGATGATTATTAAATGATACTAGATATTTTAGATGAAATGTGTGCCGGAAATCCAGCAAAATGCAAATGTAGAGAGTGCAAAAATTTGAGATTGAAGGGGGCGATATAATGGTAGGTTTAGATTATGATTATATGGATGAACTTGAGGCTAAATTAAAAACGATGCCTAAAGACCATGAGGATTATGAATATTACAAAGATGAACTAGATGAGCAAAAAGATTTACATGAACAAAGTGAATTTTGGTATCGGGTATCGATTGGTGAAATCGTTGAGTATGGTGATGATGACGGAGGAACTTATTGGGCCGAAGTGATTTATACAAATTCTAAAACCGGAGAGAGATTCAAACTTGTTAATGGAAAAGTTGTTTTTGTAACCGAGGGGGCGATATAATATGAGTGTTGTCTGTTTGAAATGTTCTAGTTATCTTGATGATGCAAGTAGGAGAGGAATAGTGTATATGGATTTGGGTAGTTCGCGGTCATATGAACATCATGTTTTAGGTTGGGTAAAAATCAAAGAATATGAATGTCCGAAAATTAGTTGTTCAAATACAGTAGCGGTAATTGATTTTGTAACCGAGGGGGCGATTTGATGGTAACTTGGGATGATTATAAAGAGTGGAAAGCAAACTGCATATGTGCAACGTGGTACGCAGCATACACAGGTATTTGTTGTTCAGCATGTGTGGGTTTTAAGAAGACTTACAAACCCGCTATCGATAGCCTTATTACTGATGAAATGGAGGACTAAATATGAGCGGAAAAAGCAACCTATACAAATGGATTAGAACGAATTGGAAAGAGATATGGGGTCATGGAACCTATGTGTCTGCTAAAGATGGTCGAGAGGAACAAAAGGGCTTTTATGTCGTTGTTGGACTCGATGTTTTGGCTGAACATCTTGGTTGTTCCGAAGAAGACCTTATTTACGGGGTGGAAGAATGAAAGGACGATTTCAATTTGACTGTGTTTCGGAGGCTTACACATTTTACAAAGAGAAGGCAGATACCGAGGGAACTGACTTCGATTCTGTTGCTTTCATTAAGAGTGTGGGGATGCTTCGCTATCTTCTTGAGTGGACTGATTTCCTATGCGAACTACCATCCCAACTACTTGATAGGATAGAAGAAGAGTTAGGTCGTACCGAGATGTCGAACTATGGTTCGTACCGAGAATCAGGAGAGGAGTAAATATGAGCGAATCAAAATTGTTTAAGAAGATGTCTAAAGCCTCGGATAAATGGGGCGAAATGAATGATTGTACGGTCACGGCGGTTGCGATTGCTACCGGCGTAAATTATGAAACTGCTCATGGTAAATGCGCCCTTCGTGGTAGAAGTTATCGGAAAGGTCTTACTGAATCAAGAATGCTAAAAGCCATCAACGATTTAGATTTTGTAACCGAGCCGGTTGAAGGTAATCACAAAATGAGTCCGACCCTTTGGAGGAAAAAATTCGGTTCGTCTATGACTATTGGAGCCATGCAACGGGCCGGAATTATCCCGAAACGTGGCGTGTATATTGTTTTCACTTCAAGACATGTTTTGTGTGTCCGAGCAGGTCAAATCCATGATTGGACAAGTGGCCGAAGGCATAGAATCACATCAGTATATCATGTAAGGAGGAAGAAACAATAAGTTTTTGTAACCCATTATCACATTCCAATGGCTCCGAGAGCGTGCATTGGAAGTTAATCATAGTCACTCTACTATGCCTGTAAAATATGCAGAGTAGTTACTCCCGCCAAACCGTAAAGTTATATGGAAATGCGCCCTTGTGGAGGTTGGCCAGAAAGTAGAAACCAAAAAAACATAAGAGAGTTTTTGTAACCCATTCTTACATACCCAACGAGGGAACAACTATCCTCGCTTCGTTTGTCGGTAAATCCCTCACTCCGAGCGAAAACCCTAAGAGAGTTTTTGTAACCCATTGTTACAGACTTCTATAAGTTTTTGTAACCCGTTTTTTTCGCGCTATTTTTTTTGCTCGCTCGCGCCGGTTACAAAAACAGTTTTTGTAACCCGCTTTCTCCAGCCGAAACTTAAGGTTACAAAAACAAAATCCTAAAAATCCGCTACAAAAAGTTAGGGTTACAAAAACATTTAGGTTGGTAAAATAAAAAGTTACGGTTACAAAAACACCTTACGAACCCGCTAACACAAACTATAAATAGTATAGCGATAATTGGTATATATGAGTAAGATGAAACCCGTAGATTACATTTACAACTCCCGAACTTTTGATGGTTGGGAAAAAACTGTGAGAATAGCATTATCCAAATGTAAAACAAAAGATGAGTTTAGTGAAATAGTCCATGCTTGTTATGATAGACATATGTTTTGGGTAGATGTAAGAGGCATAAAATACGATATGGGTCCGTCAAGATATGCAAACTTATTAGAAAGAATCGACAAGATGACTCGCGCTTGGTATATTACAAATTTCCCCGATGAAAGGATTACTCCTTTTATTGGATTTGGGATATACTAATCCTTACAAACCCGCTATAAAAAACCTTATATACTATGGAAGATTAGTTCATTTTACACAACGGCGGAGATTCCTGTATCAAGTCGGCTCGCTACCGATAGTTGGGATATTAAAAACCCTTTGGGGAAAAGAGGACGCGCATTCCTCCCCGTTGACCATATTCATTTTTTACGGCCCCTTTTTTGGCCCACCCTCATCCGGTAGTGGTGGAGGACCGAGAAGGGGGTCGTAAGTTTTTTTATTTTTTGTTACGGTTACAAAAACAATGTGGTCGAAAAAACCTTACAAACCCGCCATCGACAGGTTTATATACTAGGGCGATAATGGATATATATGAGCAAAGAAGACAACACACAACCAACATTCCTAACGGAATTTATTAAACGCATATCACCATCAATGGTATTTTATGGAGGTAAGTAAAATGGAATGTTCTCATTGTGATACTGAAATTATCGAAAGGCCATTTTATGATGATGCTTGGGGAGGCGATTGGCTTTCTTCTTGTCCTGTTTGTAATTGGTGTTCAGAAGATGATGATAAAACTATGATAAATCTAAATCCAACCAAAGATGAAATAGTATCTTTGAAAATCCAAATAGATGAGGTGCGTCAAGAATTGTTCAATATATTATACACAAAATATGATTCTTGGGGCAATAGATATAATATTCCTTATGAATATAACAACATGATTGAAGAGGTAATGGATAAAGTTTCTGCGATAGGTGAATCTATGCTCGTAGAAGATAAATGGGATTGGGATAATATTAGCAATAAACCTTACAAACCCGCTAACGAAAGTGTTATAAATAAAGAAGAGGAGGAGTAAATATGAGTAGTAGTGAAATTCTAACGCTAGTAAAGGATATTGCATATCTTAGGATGCAGGTTCGGAGATTAAGAAAATATGAAAAGTGGATTCTTGAATATGCTCCCGATGTTGAAGAGGTTTTTCAAGACCCGATGAATCATGAAAATTCAGTAATGATTGGTGGGGTTCTTTATACTAAGGATGAAGCGAATATACATCCCGATGCTATTCACGGACTAGAATTACATATTGAAAAATACTATGAAGAGGGTGATTATTAATGAAACAAACAGTAAGTGAACACGATTTTATAGATGGATTTAGGATTTATAACCGAGAGAATAACTTCTCTTACGAAGGGAGGCAAGCCCTGTTTGAATACTTTGAACAACTGGAAGAAGATATTGGGGAAGAGTTTGAATATGACCCCATCGCTATTTGTTGTGGATATACCGAATATGAGGATGAAGATGAAATCCGAGAAGCCTACGGTCTAAATGATGATGAAGAAATCAGTGACTATACCCATGTAATTCCTGTTTGGGGTTATGATAAGTGCGAATACGGCGGTTGGATTCAAATTCAAATCGGCATAATCGTGGAGGATTGGTAAACCTTACGAACCCGCCATCGGAAGGTATAAATAGTTGAAAGGAGAGGACTAAATATGACGAATAACATAGACAAATTAGCAGAAGAAATTTTTGAAGCGAATGATGATTTACCTCAATCGGTAAATGGTAATACTACTATTTGGATTGGTGTAATCGAATTCAAAGACGGACAACATAGACCAGTAATAGGATTTTCAGAAGATGATTTATACAGAAAATCATTGGGTCGAGGAAGATTAGTTTGGACCGACTATTATGATAATGCTAGAGACATCTTAGAAGATTCAGTACAGGATTTATGGGATTATGCTTACGATAGGGCAGAAAAAAGGAGTGTGAAACAATGAGAGGAAGAATAAAGAAAGAAAGAATTTGTAACTTTAAGTTTGGCGATAATTTATACGCCTTCTTTTGGGAAATGAGAGAACGAGGATTTGAGGTAACTTGGATGGGTTACGGATATGAAGAAGTAAGACCGCTTGACTTTTCTGATTTGGATGAAGTGACGTATCAATCTCAAAACTTTGAGGGTTGTAACGTAAGACTGTTCAACAAAGAAACAGGGAATTCTCAAACAGTAGCCGTTGATTATACTGGAGATGCGTGGTGTGATGTCGTACCGATTGTTGATTGGTCTTACAAACCCGATAGTGAAAAATATCCCGATGTTGTTGATGAAGTAATCACTATGCTAAGGGAAGAAGTTCTAGGAGATGATGCTTAATGGTAACAAGAATTTTTGAAGAATTGGCTAAAAACCAACGATGGATTGAATTGGCTATTGAGATTGGTGAATGGAATTTCCTTAACAATTGGGAAGTCTGTGAAACAGTTCTTGAGCATTATAATTTCCTTGATGGGATGATAGAAGAAGAAGGGTACGATTATGCTATGGATTATGCAACGGATAGATTGATTCATGCTTTTGATATACTAAGAAAAATGAATCAAATTATACGAACTTACGAACCCGCTAACGAAAACTATAAATACCTAGAAGGAGAGGAGTAAATATGGGACTAAGAAGGACACCATTCACCTGTAAGAAATGCGGGGAACCGATTACACATTATGAGGATTTCAGTTTTGATAAAGTTGGAGCAACGGAGCGAGATAAAATGAAGCGTTGGTATCATCCCGAATGTATGCCGGAAACAAGAGAAGGTGAACAAGAATGAGTGAATATGTAATGAGAGAATTTAATGTGCTTGTTTGGTACGGCCCCGAAGATGGTCATATAGATGATAATGGGGATTATAGTTTAGGTGTTGCTGATGATTCATATGAGATTGCTACATTAGGAGAGGCTATCAAAAAATATGATTCAATAAAAGAATGCTTTCACAAAATGCTAATGCACTATCCTAATTGGAAATGGTGCGAATACGGTGGAGATGGTAACGTCTTGATTGAAGGTTCAAGCGAAGTAGAATGGAGCGTCATGTCCATAATGGATGCAGTAAAAATAATCAAGGAGGAAGAATAATATGGATTTAGAAGAATATGCAGAAATGAAGAAAATGAAAGCGTACAGGTATAATAAATTAGCATCGCTTTTTACGAAGGCGTTAGAGCAACCTAGTGAAAGATTGAGATTGATTTACGCTCTTGATAAGGCTCATATGGAAGATGAGTTTTCAAATCACACAATAAAAAAGATATTAAGATATTTTGAGGAGGATGAATAAAATGAAGAAAATAACGAAACTAGAATTTGAATTTATTAAGGACATGGTTTTTTCAGACCATACGACTGACGGACAAGGTATAGTCATGTGGGTATCGGCTGGATATTGTAGCCTAAATCCTAAACAATGGAGAGCAATAACTACATCTTTAGTAAAGAAGGGTATCATTCATTATTCAGAATCAGACCCTAATTACAAATGGACATGGGATTATGAAAACGATAGATGGGATGAACGCGCTCAAAATTATAACGACATGAATTGTTTATTCCCACCGTGGGTTTCATTAGCAGAAGAACATCAGAAAGGAAGCGATTTATCGTGGGATGAAATCAAAGAACTTGTTATAGAAAGGGATGAAAATGGTTATTATATCTTAGATACAATTGATGATAATTTTCAAAAGGCCTGTACCAAATGGAGTGGATTTGAAATAGTCGGCTTGGAGGTGAAAGAATGAGCGATGGAATAACTTACTCACTAGGAGAATTAGGTGAAGATTGGCTTGGGCCTTTTGAAGATGCTGTTTTTGTAACCCGATTAATAGAAAAAAGAAAAAAGAAGTCTCTTTTATTGGGTAAAACCTTTAGACAATTTAGAGCGATTGCTGGTATTTACGGTTCTAATAGCATACCGGCTTTACACTTGAGATTTCCTTCGTATAAATCATTCAAAGAAAACTTGACTCAAAACTTAGGCGAAAAACAAGATTATCGTAATTGTAGAGTATCGACAGTTTGCTACATTAGTTTTCATGATTGGGGTTGCACTGTTTGGTTCGCTCATAAGACTGACGAGAATCTAAATAAAGCAAACAATTGGACACTTAACGAACCCGCCAGCGAAAAATATATAAGCGTGGAAGTAGAGGACAATTTAACAGGAAGCACACAGGAGAGTGAATGATATGAAACCGATTGAATGGAGATGGATAGACGAATTGAAATATTGGATGGAAAAAAAGATGCCCAACAGATTGTTGAATAGGTATAGTCTTGAGGAATTAGAAATCATGAGTGAAAATGCTTACAGACTTTGGAGCAGAACCAAGAGGATTCATGAAATGAAACAATTGATTGTGGCTATGGAAAATGAAGAAGAGGAGGAAGAATAATGCCGTTATTAGTAGGATGTAAGAATAAAGAAAAGTTTGAAGAGTTCACCGAGGCTCAACGCGAATTCATTCCTTCGTTTGGAATGGGAGTAATGTGTATGACCACTGGTGTAGGTAGTATCGGTGACGGTCAATATCAGACTTCAATAGAAGAAGCGTATAGACGATTCTCTCTCTATGATAGAATTCACAGTAATCAAGATGCAGAGGGTTATTGGCCTATCACTTTTGAGTTTGTTAAGAAATTATCCGAAGCAGATTTCACTTGTAATGCCGCTAGGAAATCGGCAGAAGAATGTGACCATGCTTTAGCATACATGGCTTTACGACAAGCCAATAATTCACTTAGGGATGAAACGAATGAGCATCTTAAAATGGAAAAGATTTTTGCAGAAGATGAAAACTATAATGAAAGTTTACATGAAGAACTCTATGGTGAGACTAAAATCGAAAGACTGAACCGCATCAAGGAAATTCATAAGTACGATAGTATAACTATGCTCTATTATCATGATATTCAAGAACTCAAAAGGACGGCGAAATATGTTATTGATACTTGGTTAGGCACAAGTACAATATACCAAATCGAAGAAACTATGGATGGATTAGTTGCAGATATGATAGATAACATGAGTCTTTATGAGCAATATCATTGGGATGAAAAAACGTACAAATACTCTTTGAAAGTGGAGGAAAACCTAACGAACCCGCTATGAAAAGAGTTATAAGGAATGAATGTGAGGAATAAATATGAAGGAATACGAAGTAACAAAGATGGTCGCTTTTACGTTTGTCGTAGAAGCAGAATCAGAAGAAGATGCATATGATATGGCGTGGCTATATGATGAACAACGTGAAAATTTGGGCGGTAAATCTCATCCGGCTAAAGATTACTATGTGGAAGAAATAATTGTAGAGGAGGCATAAACATGGAAGCAGAAATAGAATTTGATGAAGGCGCAATAATTGAAGGTGTATTGAGTGAAATAGATAGTGGGATGATTGAAGCATCAGTCTTAAGTCATCTTGAGAATACTGATTTCGCGGAGTATATTGAATGTGATTTTGAGAGCGAGGTAGACCCTATCATTGAGAACTTTATGTGCAACATGGATTTGTCCGATTACATTAATATTAGTGATTACATCGACACTTGTGATATTAGATATGAAATCGAGGATGATATTCTTGAGCAGGTCAATGACCACTTAGACTATGATAGCATCAGATACAACATCGAGGATGATATTTCAGAATCAGTGTTTGGTTGCTTTGATATTACGGACCATATAAATTGGAACGACATCAAGGATGGTTGTGAAATCGATGAGTTAGAAGATAGGACTACGGAACTAGAAACTAAAGTCGAGGAACTAGAAGAAATAGTAGCGCAGTTGGAGTTAGTATTAGCAGAAAATCCACCTAGAAAGGTTGGTCTAATCAGAAGAATCTTAGGATGGTTGTGGTAATTATGAATAACACTAAATATACATTAAGATTTGTTGTTGATGATGGTGAATATGACGACCATGATGAGAAATACGATAATGAGGCATTTTTGATAATGCGTCTATTGAATATTATCAACCATGTGCAGACTAAATCGGGATTTTTAGGTTATAGATTAAAGGTAATGAAAACAGAAACTACACACACTGAACTTAAGGGGGATGAATAATATGATTGAAAAAAGACAACCCGACCCAAAGGCACAGACTTTTTCGCAGAAAGTAAATGATATACTATACCGTGTAGGTGAATTGTTGGTCAATAAAAATGAACAGTATGGAGACAGTGTAAACAATCCTGTTCGTTTGTTCTCAAAGTTAGATTCAGAAGCCGGAGTTAGGGTACGCATTGATGATAAACTATCACGGTTGGCTAGAGGTAACGATAGTATTGAGAGTGATATGGATATTGTAGATGACTTGATTGGCTACTTAATAATGCTGAAAATGATAATGGAGGAGGCATAAATGACTGGACCCGAAGTGCGTGTGACTCATTATGAAGGATGGTACTGTACAGGATGCGGACAGGATTGGCCTGACCGCACCTATCAACAGGGTCCGCCTGTTTGTGAATCTTGTAAGAAGGAGGGAGAATAATGGAAACTGGATTACAATATCATTCATGTTGTCTTTGTAACCAAGGTAATGTTCTAACATTAATCTTTGGCGGAGATTACGCTTGTATGCGTTGTACAAGAGATGTTATGATAGCACATATAGGGCTTTACAAAGCCGCTACCGAAGGGTTTAATAACGAGGAGTCAGTGGAGAAAATGTTGTCGGGGGAGGCAGAAGCCACTTCCGACCACACCGAGGAGGAATGACCAATGAACATATTTGTACTTGATAAAGACCCGATTGTATCGGCCAAAATGTATTGCGACAAGCACATACCTAAGATGGTTGTAGAACTTTACCAACAACTAGGTAGTGCCGTTATCAGACATGGTGCTACACCGGAGCAGATGCCTCGTACGAAAAAAGGTACACCTCTCAAGGGTGGTTATCACAATCATCCCGCGACCCGTTTTGTAGGAGATTCAAGAGACAATTTTATTTGGGCTTGTTATCATGCCGCCGCATTAGCAGAAGAATACACCAAGAGATTCGACAAGACTCATTTTTGTGCTGATGGTATCGAGATACTATCTAACATGGTTCACTTGATTCCCGAAGGCCCATTGACTCCTTTTGCTCAATGTATGCCGGATGAGTTCAAAAATGCGGATGTAGTAAAAGCATACCGAGCATATTATCATTCCAAAACATTCGCTAAGTGGGAAAGAGGGCGACCTGCTCCTTCATGGTGGAAGGGGGCGATAGCATGAAAGAAGAAAAGAAGATGGGGTATTACCAAATAAATTTGAGTAGGCGTTTCAAGTATAATATAGAAACAATACCGATTCACATACCAATCAATTTGCCCGATTGTAGTTGGGACCATCATGATGTCGAACAAAGACTTGTGGAGTTTCTTTATGAAGCGGTGAAATCAATAAATATGGATATTGCGTGGTCCGAAAAAGAATGGGACCAATATGAAAAATATTACGAACCGGAGGTTGAGGAAGAATGAAGTGCGAATATTGTATTGGTAGAGATATGGAATATGAAATGTGTCCTAACGGCTATGGATGTGGTGAAGAATGAGTGATTGTAAAGAAGATAGAATGCTTTGTGACTTTGTAGTAGTTAGAATGACTGATTATGGTTCTCAAGGAACCAATATGCCTTATGTTGCGGTTGAATTGTATTGCGAGGGTTGTGAAAGAACCGCTTATTCCTCTTGTTCATGGATAGTGGACCCCGAAGATTTGGAGGTTTACGAATGAGTTGGAGATACGCTAGACCTCTTTGCCCTAGATGCGAATGCAGATTAACCCTAGATGGTGATTGGGATGACTCTTCACCTACTGCTTGGTGCAGTTATTGTGGTTGGCCGGATGAGGAAGAGTAACCTTACAAACCCGCTACCGGAAACATTATATACTTGAGGAGGAATGATTAATTATGAGACACATTAGACTACGGCGTGCGATTTTATTCGTGCTAAGAAACTACGAAGGAACTTTGACCGCGAACCAAATCGTTGAAAGAATGAACGATGGAATTAGAGAAAGGATTATCTCTAAAAATTTCCAAGTACCATCAGCGAGAACTATTGCACAAATACTTCACGGATGGAAAGGTATTGAGAAGATGGGTAGGGTTCGTAAAAACAACGAAATGAGAACTTATGTAGAAACTTACGCGCTGATAAACATAGACGAAGCAACACAATACATCGAGAGAGGTAATTAAGATGGGTATAACACTAACTTGTGATGGTTGTTTTAAGAAATTTGAGGCTACATCTAAGGAGGACACACTACCGGATGAAGAAGGATATGTGTTATGTCCTCAATGCAGACAGAATCAGAATAACCCCGACAATCCATACTTTGATGAGTTTCACATAAATTTACTTGAGTCTGTTATCTTGGGCATCGCTCCTTGGGTTGGAGTCAAGCCACCTAACAATTCACAATTCACAAAGGAATACAACAAGAAATGGAAGGCGTTTGCTAGAGTTCTAAGAATGATTAAAGAAGAGAGGGGGTTGTAAGAATGGAAAACCATATATCTTCAATATACACGACATGTTTTGTGTGTCCGAGAAAGAAAGAATTACTCGCAGAAATTAAGCGATTGCATAAAACATTAACCAAAATGCAACAAGATACACTCAAGGTAGTGACCGAGTGGTTCGATGTGTATGGCGGTGATGAGAACGAGTGGCGTAGATTGGAACAGGCATTGGACTTACCTCTTACTCCGCTTTCATGGGAGGCGATAGAATGAGAAGCGGATTTTGCACTTACTCATACGGTTGCGTAGCAACTCAATGGAAGATAGTAGATTTTAGAGATGAGGGAAAACACATGAAAGCGTGTCCTCATTGTGGAAAAAGGTTGGTGGAAGAATGAACACAAATAATCTAGCCCCTTTGGTGATTGATACAAGAGACATCAAGGTTGAGTATTTTACTACCGGCAGGGTAGGAAATCTTACATCCTGTGATTTGTCCTTGTTACATCAAGACGACAGGCTGATGGGCCACATTACCGATAGAAGAACGGTGTATGATTTGGTATGTGCTTTATGCTAC
>CEQV01007455.1_pt1 | contig 20324 bp, 30 predicted proteins | sample 530971 | NCBI WGS metagenome assembly CEQV01 (sample SAMEA2621173, study PRJEB7988) | marine metagenome | biome: marine biome (ENVO:00000447); feature: deep chlorophyll maximum layer (ENVO:xxxxxxxx); material: "saline water (ENVO:00002010), including plankton (ENVO:xxxxxxxx)" | depth 100 m
TGAAGCAACTGATTCAAATGGCAAAGTGATCTTTGCTGACGGGGAGTATCGTGATGGCTATGCTTGTGCAGAGTGTATGGCTATGCCATGTGATAGGTGTGATGAACTCATACCATTAGATGAGGACATATGTCTTGATGATGGCAATATTATTGTTCATTACAAATGTCTTACAGAAGATGAAAGGAGGGAATTTGATGGCACTTAAAGTAGATCATCTTAATCAATATTGTACATATATACAGACTAAAAATTTAACTATATATGTGCAACATAAAGAAGATGAGGAGCCCCAAGATTTTATCTCTATATGGGAAACTAAGACTAAAAAAAATATTTTTAATTTAGATCATTGGAAGAAAAAACGGGAGGAAGCATGATGACTAATTACAAAGACTTTACAGACGACAAAGAGAAGATGAGAGATTTTAAACTCTTAACTAAAGCAGAGTTTTTATCTTCTTACTCTTATCTTACTGAAGAAGAATATGACTTGACTAAAAAACAGGAGGAAATGATGAGTAGATTAACAGTAGATGATGTAGCAGTAATGCTTGGCTGTTCTGATATACCTAGTGAGGTAGATTATAGAATAGAAGAATGTGCAGGTGTTGCTATTAAAGGTTGTGTAGCAGTAGTTTATTTTTATGCAGATAAACTTAGCGAAGAAGAACAGAAAACAGTTTTGGATTTGGAGGGGGTGAATAATGAAAATAGATGATGCTATCCAATGGCTAAACAATAGAGGACATATGTTTGAGAGGTCTGATATTAATAAAGTTGCTAAAGTAGGACACTACCTTTTTGTCAAAGAAAAGGAAGAAACAGAAGTAGATTTATATTGTCTGACAGATATGTATGCAGAATGTCAAGACTGTTTTTCTTATAAAGATTTTAAATGGACTAAAGATTATATGCGTAAGTGTATAACAGGAGAGGTGAATGATGATGGATAGATTAATTAAGGAAAACGAGAATCCTTTGATAAGCTGTTGGTGTAAATATAAATGGCACTACCAAACTCATACTGAACATGAACAAGCATTTGAAGATGATGAATTTGGTAGGTCAACTTATATCACTTTTTATCCAACTGGAGTTTGGCTAACCAATAACTTTGATAATAAAAAAGAATTAGAAGAAAAGGGTATTCAATATACTAAACAAATAAGTTATGAAGAATTTGTAAGTATGCAGTATGACGGAAGTATTGAAGGAAATTTATTTGAGTGGGAGAGTGAACTATGATAGACATATTTAACTTTGTTATGGGTGTTGCTATCCTCATGATCATGGCTTACTTTGTGTGGGTTATAAACTTAATAAACCATGGAAAAAAATCTAGAAAGAGTGTGACCAACTGTGATGAGGCGGACAAATGAAGTGTACAGAATGTAAAAACAAAACCAAAGTTTTAGATACAAGACCAATGGCAGATGGTAGAATGATGAAAAGACGGAGAGAATGTTTAGCCTGTGGCTATAGGTTTACAACCTATGAAGAGGCGGACAAAAGGAGGTCGAAATGACAAATTATGAGGCTATTATGATTGTTGAGGGTGTTAATGAACCCAAAAACAGAAAGCAATATTTAAAGGCTTGGCAGATCTTAGTTAATACTGGTATGGCTTGGAGATTGCAGGGGTGGTTTGGTAGAACTGCTGAAACCATGATAGAAAATGGGGACATACTCAGCAAAGAAGATTGGGAAATTGAAGAGAAGTTTAAAGACCCTCGCAACTTCATAACTTAAATTATCTGTCAATAGATAATTAGAAAATAAACCCAAAATATAAGTTGCTTATTCATTGAATGAGCAACTTTTTTTTTATAAGATTGAAGGTTCCATGTTAGTAAAAGAATTAATAATAAAAGTAGCTAGAGAATTAAAAAAAGACAATAAAAATTCTTATCAAGATGAAAATTTATTAACTGGATATCCTGAAGATTTATCAAAAGAAGATGTAAAAAAAGCTTTACTGGTAGTAGCTTGTGTGTCAGAAAATGTGATTAATTTATATTAAATCTATTTCTTTTAAAGCTTCTTCAAAGTTGTTTCCAAGTGATGACCACTCTGTATCTCCATGAAGCTTATACACCCAACCACTAGCCTTATGTTTTTTCCCATATGGGTTTTTGGGCACCCATTTTAAAGCAACCCTATCAAAACCCCTTTCTTCAAATCTAGTGTTTAGTTCTTCCTTTTTGCTCATAAATTGCTTTCCAATAAGTTTCAAAAATAGATCTAAAATTTTCTAAAGTTATAAACTCTTTTTGAGTTTGAATATAATCTTCGTATGCTTCTTTAAGTTGTTTTTCTGTATAAAGCAACAACATGATTTTTTATTTTTTAGATTTTGAGAAAAACCCTACTACTTTTTGCCAAAAGTTTTTCATAGCTTCCCATAAGCTTACAAAAAATTTTTTTACACAATTCCAAAATTCAAATAGCCAATTCATTTCTTTTTCGCTCCTTTATTTTTTTTCTTTTTCTTCTTAGATGGTCTTCCGACCCTTGTTCCATATGTTCCTCTTCCGTATGGCATTATTTTTTCCTCCAAGATTTTTTAGCTTTTACTTTAGCTTTATTAGATAACTCTCCGTAATGAAAGAGCTTCACACTACTAGAGCTGTGTTTTGTTCCAGAATGCAGCGAGCCATCAGGCATTTTATGTGTGCCGCCTCTGTGGAGAGTTCCGTCTTTTTTGTAATGATTAACACCTTTCATTTTTAAATATCCTTACTACTCTATGATACACCATATTCTTCATTCCTTTGAGAGTTTTATTGTGTTCGGGTAATTCTTCCCATGCTTTTTTTCTTTCTTCCCGTGTTGGAAGTTCTGATATAGTTTGTGGCAACCTCATTTGCATGGCTAACAAATAGATTAGTTGATGATATTCTTTAGGAACATCTTTGATGTAGTCTAGTCTTTCTTTGTGTCTTTTAATTTTGCTTATTTGATTTGCATACCTAAGGGTGTCTATTTGTCCCCAAGTGTCTATGTGTTTCATTTTTTAGAATATTCTAATTCAAGAAGTATCTGTAAATAATGAATAGCTTTTTCTATACACTCTTTACCGCTTTTGTGTTTTAGTTTGTGTCTAACAATATATTTGATTGCTGAACTTTCACAATAATTTAATTGATTTCTTTGACAAAACTCTACAACTTGAATTGGAAAATTCTTGTAATGATCTCCACCAATTTGTTTCTCTAATGGTTTTTTCATTTATTTCTCCTTTCAATCTCTCTTCTAAGCTTTACTTTAAGTTTGGGTTTTGTCCTTTCATCTTCATATACTTTTTCTATGTCTTTTGTTGTCATATTTTTTAAGTAGTAATGAACAGTAGATATTATTCCTGTTTTTTTATTTCTTATTTTTTCTGATGGTTTAAATTTCACCGGCATTTTGTAACTCTTTTATTATCTCTTTTGTTTTTTGTAGTAGCTGACTTTCCTTACCATATCTTCTTTCAAATTCTGTTTTAAAAGGATGTCTAGAAACACAAGTACAATTATTAATGCCCTCCCTATGGTGTTTATAACATAATGGAATAGTGTTTAAATGAGCCTCCTTTTTAGTCTTACCGTCAATATGGTGGATTTCTGCCGGAGAGTTACACCCATAAAACAACCTACAGACTATACATCCCAGACTTGCTATTAAGTCCATCCATTTTCTTTCTTCCTTGTTGGGGGTTCTGCCTTTCATATTCTTTTTTTAATTGATCTATGTTTGCCTCAACATAGTCTTTGTATTGTACTGTACTTTCCCCGTAAGACCTTCTTTCAGATGAACATTCTTCCCATTTCCTAACAGTAAAATACTTAAAGTTATACTTCATATCTTCATGCTCCATATCTGCTTCTCTCCATTCTTAGATTAGCCATTTTAGTTCTCCATTCTTCGAACTGCATATCAACAGCTTGTTTTTCTGTTTGTAAAGCGTCAAGCCTTGCTTTTGCTTGTGCTACCTCTAATGAAGCCTTGTAATATTCTTCTGAGGCTTCAGCTTTAGACTTTTGTGCATTGTATGAGCGTTCCCCATCATCTTTGGCTAGACACAACTGAACCCAAAATACTTTTTTAAGATTAGCCTCAGACTTAAGCACATTAACTCTTGCTTCTGATATTTTAGGAACAATGTCCCTTAGTTGTTGATGAAAGTTTTCAGATTTGTCCATATTCTTTTCTCCCGAAAGCAGATTCCTCAGGGTCAAGAAACTTAGAGTTAGAGCCATCAAAAAACAATTCAAACTCTCCCATTTCTCCTAACCTATTCTTTCTAATAATAACTTCAGCAAGCCCTGTTTCTAAAGAATCATAATATTCTGGTCTGTATAACATTATAACCATATCAGCGTCTTGCTCTATGCTTCCGCTGTCCCTTAAATCCGAAAGGACTGGTCGCTTATCCGTTCTCGTCTCCACACCCCGATTTAGTTGAGACAACGAGATCAACGGACAGCCAACATCTTTCGCCAGTCCCTTCAGAAGATTTGAGATATAGGTCATAGAAGCTGTCCTACTATCAGAATTACTTGGTGCCTTGTTTGATGTCATTAAAAGCTGTAAGTAATCAACCACTATCAAGTCTATATCTGTAACTGCTTGAATTGCTTTAGTTTTATTTATTAATGTTTCTATTGTTATTGGAGACTTGTCATAAACATACAGCTTTGATGAGGCAAGCTGCTTTTTTTGCTCCTCAAATTTTTTCCACTCATTTTTGTTTAGGTTCCCTGTTATAAGTGAATCCATACTTAAACCAGACTGTGAGCTAATTATTTTTTTTATTAGTTGCTCGTTTGTCATTTCTAAACTGAAAACTAGAACGGTTTTACCTTTCAGTATGTTGTTTGTTGTTATGTTAAGTGCCCAAGTAGTTTTTCCCATGCCTGGTCTGCCTGCCACAACAATAAGGTCTCCATCCTTAAAGCCTTTTATTTTTTCATCTATTCTTGAAAAGCCTGTTTTAATTAACTTGCTATTCATTAAGTTGCTGTTTTTTAGTTCTTCTTTTACTTTGTCTAAGACATCCTTAACAGGAACTGGGGAGCCAGTGTTTTTAGTAATTTTATTATTAATAAGAAGATTATTTACCTTATCAACCTTTACTTCTATAGGGTCATTCTTTGATACTATTTCAGGAATTTTTTCAGAAAGTTTCATTAGCTTGTTGTTTGCTGTTTTGTTGTGCATTGCTTTGATCCATGATGGAAAGCCTGCTGGGGTTATACAATATGCACAAGCTTCTCTAATTTCTTCAAACACAAAGTCTTCATTTATGTAGTTTCTGATTGTTACAATGTCAGAGGCTTGCTTCTCAATCATAATCTCATAAGCCTTTCTGTATGATGAGGTTTCAAAATCCTCTGGTAGTAAACCCTCTTCCTGTGCCTTCTTAAATCTTTTGTGGTCAAGTGACATTGCTCCAATAAGATTTGCTTCTAGTTCGTATATTTCTTTATCCATACTTCCTCTCAATAATTGCATCAAATTGGTTTATCCCTAACATAGTCATAAGTGTTGGCTTCTTGTCCCAAAAAGATCTAATCCATTTTCTATGACCACTACTATTAGCTATTGAAAAATATGCTTCCCAAAAATCTTCTTTTGTTAAATCTATTTTTTCCCCCGATTTTGGTGAGGTTATTCCTTTTCTACTCAAATCTTTTAAAACCTTCCACCTTGGTTCAGCTTTATATGTATTAACGCTATGCTGATAAAAAACATTGTCTGTTTTTTGTTTGTAAATTTCATTTATTTGTTCCAAACCTAATATATATTTAGTTTTAGTATCTACTTTAGTATTATAGCCACCTGTCGGCTGGGTATAGCCAGCTCCTGACCCCCCTAATATTTCATACATATTACTTGTGTTATCTCTTCTATCCCAACCTATTAAACCTAAATCTTTTAATTTTTTTAGGTTGTCTTTTATTGCGGATAGAGAGAGCCCAGTAAGCTCTGTAAGTTTTTTGTGGGATGGGTAAGACCTACCAAACTCATCAGAGTAGTTTGCTAAAACAATTAGCAAAAGTTTCTGTGTAGGTTTTACTTCAAACTTTAAAACTTTTGTTATGTATTCTAGTGACATTTTTTTCCCTCATGTTTAGATTAAACAATATATATTAATCATTGTAAAGTATTGCATTAAATTAAAACAAAGTTTACAATTTACTCTGGAGAAAATAATATGAAATTACCTAAAATAAATTCTGCTTTACAAAGCATACAAAAACATATGTTAAAAGAAGGCATTAAAGCTAATGCCAGAAATAAACAGATGGGTTATGAATATAGATCAATAAAAGATATTTATACCGCATTCGCCAAACCTTTGTCTGATAATAATGTAATTTTATTACCACAAGATGTTAAGGTTTCAACAAAATTTTTAGAAGATAATAAAAATTCATTAACCAGAATAACTGGAACGATGAGGTTTTATTGCACAGAAGATGGATCTTGGGTGGACAGAAGTTATGAAGGGCATAGCAAGTCTGCACAACAGAAATGTTTAGAGGCGGCTAAAAGTTTTGCACTTCGTAGTTGCCTATTAGAAACATTTTGTGTTCCTTTTGAGGGGATGACAGAGCCAGAAGAAGAAGCACATATTGGTAATGAAGAAGAAGCACCAGCTGTTGAAAGGGTTTTTGATGAAGTGAATGAAATGGTTCAGGAATTAAAAGGTGCTAAGAGCATGGAAGAAGCAAAAGGTATTTTTGCTAGACACGACAAAGCGGCAGAAATCTGTGGAGATAAAGATTTACAAGTAAAGTTAAATGTTGCTTATGCAAAATGGAATGAGGACAAAAATAATGCAAATTAAACAAGGTTCTGCTGAATGGCACCAGCAAAGAGCAAACAAAGTAACAGGGTCTAGGTTTCCTAAGGCTGTTCGAGAAGATGCTTGGACCAAGGGCGATGAATGGGAAGCTTTGGGAAGAGACTTATATAGAGAAGCCAACGGGTTAAAGCAAGACCCTTTCGATGAGAGAGCCCAACAAGCAATTACTTATGGAAAAGAACATGAGCCTATTGCCATCAATCATTTAAAGTCTTTGGGATATCAAATAAAAGAAGCATCTTTTGTTCAGCATCCAGATCATGATTGGTTGGGTATGTCTCCAGACGGCATCATAAAAAAAGGAAGAAAAGGCAAGGTTTCTGCTGTTGAGGTAAAGTGTCCAGTAACAAAGCTAGTAACTAATGTTAAGGAACAAAAAAGAAATTATTGGCACCAAATGCAACTAGGAATGGAAGTGATGGACATTGAAGAAATGTTATTTTTTCAATGGTCCCAAACCGGAGACCATGTTCAGGAATGGGTTGAGAGAGACCCTCAATGGGCTAAAATCTATTTACCTAAAGCAAAAGAATTTATAGATTGGTACAAAGAAAAATCCAAAGACCCAGAATATATTGCAAGGTGGGCTCAAGATAAAGAGGCTCCAGGAATAAACTATAAGTCTGTTGAGGAAGATAATAAAACTTTAGAATTAGCAGAAATATTAAAAGAACTAAAGGAAATTGATGAGAGGAAAAAAACCCTTGAACCAAGAAAAAAAGAGCTTTCTACGGAGTTGATAAAACAACACCGTGGAGCCTTTAGTACGCCCAGAGTTAAGTGTCACATGACACAAGCAAAGGGTCGTGTAAACTACACAAGACTTGTTAAAGAGGAAGGTATAGAGTTTGACATTGTAGAACGCTACAGGGTTGAAGGAGATGCAAGAATCTACACAAAGCTTTTGGAGGAAGAATGAAAGAAGAAAAAAAGTCGATTAGTGCAAGAATACCTGAAACTGTAGTTGATGTTATGGAAAAAACTAGAACTACCCCAGGGCACAGATTTTATGATCGTAAGAATGCTTACATCGTATCTAAAGTGTTACAAGACTGGGCTAATCTCGAAACAGATGTAAGGGAGGAATAATATGTCTGATTATGATAATACAAATAGAGGAGCTATTTGGAAAAACGATAAGAAAGAAACTGAGAAACACCCAGACTTTAAGGGTGAATTGAATGTTGATGGGGTGCTATATTGGGTAAGTGCTTGGAAAAGATCTCCTGGTGCTAAAGATAATGCTCCTGCTTTAAATTTTAATATAACCAAAAAAGATGCAGTCCCAGCTTCATCTGAACAATCTTCGACAGAAGATATTCCATTTTAAAAGGAGTAATAATGGTAAAAAAAGAAAATGAAAAAGTTGTTGAAAGTCCTCAAGTAGGGGAGCCAAAAGAAATAAAATTGTTTCGTAATGGAGAAATGAGAGTTTATGAGACTTCTTCACTTTCTCAAGAAGCAAGAAGGTCTTTAGCTCAACTAGAATTGGATAGTAGAAATGTGATGCCAATACTTAATAGGATGGCTTATTTAGCAGGCTTAGGTATGCAGGTTTTAGATCAAGAATTAGAGTCTAAATTACCTGAAAAATATGAGGTTGTTAAAAATCCAGATTCTCCTATACAGGACTTGCAATCAAAAGGTGATACTGTAGAATCGAAAACAGATAAACCAAAAGAAAATGGTTCTATTATCACATAACAAGAATGAATGCCCCCACAAAGAGAGAGCTTTCATCTTCTGAAAGGCTCTCGGAAATAATAGGCGAGGTGACACTATCAGATTCACCTTGCGGGGGTCCTTGCTCTGTAACTTGGGGCGATGAAATTTGTATAACCTGCGGCAGAACTTATATCGAAGTTCGAGACTGGAACAATATGCCAGTTATAAGAAAAAAACTTATCAATATAAAAAATGCTTCTAAAGGCTACAAAATAAAACAAATAAGATTGCAAGAGGATCGATGGGAAGAAATAAAAAAAATGGAAAACATTGATAACCTAAACATAAAAGATGTGATAAAAAGGCTTGTACAAGTAGCTGCTTGTTCTTCAGGAATAAACGAACAAGACCAAAAATGTATTGAAGTTCTTACCAGAATAATCGCATCAGACCATAAATTTAATGACTTATCCATTAAGTCAATTATGTCTGAGAATGACTACACAGAAATTAAAAATAAGTTCGAGTGAAGCTTTTCAAAGGGACCTTGAGGCAGGACAAGACCTTGAAAATAAAATTTTAAAATCTATACAAAAAAAATATCCCTGTGCAGTTTTAGTTCCTGGGAAATTTAAACCCTACGACATTTTTGTTCCAGGAAAAGATTTAAAAATAGAAGTTAAGTTAGATTACAAAAGCCAAGAAACTGGAAACATTCTTATAGAGTTGTTTATGTTTGGAAAGCCATCCGCTTTACTAACAACAGAAGCTGATTATTGGATAATTCATACTGGTAAAGAAGAGTTGTGGACCACCCCAAGAAAAATTTTTGAATGTATTATTCTTAACAACATTCGCTCACAAAAGATTCTAGGCAAAGATGATGATAAAGAAAAAGACGCTTGCTTAATACCAATAAACATATTTAGAAAATATGTGCTTGACAAGTCAATGTAATTTATGTTTATAATGTTTACAGGGGAATAAATTATGAAAGCATTTGAAAAACATTTTTTAAGAGATATAGAAAATAAAAAAGTTCAATTAAAAAAGGCTAAAGATAGGGTAGAAAAGTACGAAGTTCAGATAAAAGAAGCTAAAGACTTTTTACAATTAGCAAAAGAATGTAGGGGATTATGAAAACTTGGGCTGATGCAGTAAAAGAATATTATAGATTTAATAAAATGGGTAAAAATGATTTTTCTTTTAGAAAGTATTTTGATCCTTTGCTAGAAAACAAAGACATTAAATCAATAAGTAAACAAGACATAGCTATGATTAAGTCTGGTATTAAAGGGAAACCAGGAACTGTCAATAGGTATTTAAGTTACTTCAGGGCTATACTAATGTATGCCTATGAAGAGTTAGGGTGGTTGGACAATTCACCTGTTATTAAAAAAGTAAAGGAGCCCCTTAAGAAAACTAAGTATTTTACTCTGGAAGATATTGATAGGCTTTACGGGCATTTGCCTAAACATTTAAAAAAACCTTTTATATTTTCCCTCCTTACTGGGGTGAGAATGTCCAACTGCTTTAATTTAAAATGGGAGAACATACAAGAAAATCAAATAGCCATAGACGGAACAGAAACAAAAAATGGAAAAGGTTTATGTGTTCCATTAAATGAAAAGTGCAGAGAGCTTCTAGATTCAATTAAAAACTCAACCCCTTATGTATTTACCTATTCTGGAAGAAAAATGCGTAGAGCGTCTAATACGGGCTGGTACAATGCTTTAGAAAAAGCAAACCTTAAAGGTTTCCGATGGCATGATATTAGACACACTTGGGCAACACACCATGTACAGAATGGAACACCTTTACACACCTTACAACATCTTGGAGGTTGGTCTAATCCAAATATTGTTAATAGGTATGCACATTTGTCAAAAGATTACTTAAATGACGCTTGTGAGGTTAGTAATACTCTGGTACCTTAGAAGACAATTCATATTATTTTCCATAGACGGGGCTAGTATATATATCCATATTCCCTCACAGTATGATTTTCTAGTCCCGTTTATTTATCTGGGTAATATTTTTCTAGCTTGTTCGTTATATGTTCTATAAAGAAGATATCTTACATCTTCTATATTTTTTATTGCTTGAATATATGTTGCACGGTCCATATATTTCTTAGCTTTTTCTATTTCTTTTTCTTGTTCTGCTAGCTTAGTTAGCTTTTTGTCTATTTTTTTAAGAAGTTTGTCAGCAGCCAACCATCTCTCATCAAAACCTGTTCTTTCCATGTAGGATTTAAGAGCTTCACCACCATGTTTCTCCGCATACTCTTCATAAGAATTAATAACTCCTGATCCAGGTTTATCTGGAGTTCCTCTTAAAAATTCTTTATATTCATAAAATTCTTTTGCATCTGTCCAATCTACCGGTTCTGCGGTTAAAACTCTTACAAAAGGAAGATCATTTAATACAATTTCTTCTGATTCACCAATAGTTACTTGATCGTATAATTTTTCACTTAAAGAATATGTTCTTTCTGCCATAGTGTACATTCCTCCCAAATATGATTGGGCTAAGAATTTAAGAATATCAGGGCTTATATTAATGGATCCAGCATCTGCGGGACCTCCACCAGAAGCTTCATTTAACCACATTGTAAACTCTCTATAAAATTCTTCTGTTGTTCTTTTCTTAACAGCTGACTGTGGAACTTTCCCACCATAAATTTGCTCTTTATACACAGGAGCTCCTGTCCAGGTTTCATTAACTTGAATATCATAAAAAGGCTGTAGCACAGAAGGTATGATAGTTTTTACAGGATCAATACCATCTTCTGATCCTCCTACAGCTACAGGAGCAAATGCTGTAGTAACTAGACCTGTTATATCTTTTGCGGTTTCTATTATAGTCCTTCTGTCGTAACCGGCTGTAGAATCAGTGCCATGCTCCACTCCATACCTACCTAAATTAAAGAAAATGCTGTATCCATAAGGCAGAGGAATGGATATTGCAAATGGTTTTTTATTAACTGACCAAGTTCTTGTTACTTTATCAAATACAGGCTCTCCTTCTTCGTAGCTTACTCCAGGAAGCATTATAATTAAATTTCTTTCTTGTTCATGCTGAGGAATTTTGTCTATGTATAATTTCCCGTCATCGTCTTCGCCAGAAACTAGGGTGTTGTATAAAGCAATTAAACCTCCCAAGCTAACTGCACCACCCATAACTGCCATCTTAGCTCTTGAGATAGGTTTATATGTTATAGAGCCGTCTTCTTTAAATCCTACAGGAACCATTCCTCTGAAGAAATTTACTGATCCTTGTACTGAGGCATTAGCAAAAATATATAATGCATTTACCGCAGGTCCTAATTTTCCTGACCTGTTAAAGTTAATTGTCAAATTCTTAGCCATGCTTGCAGCATCTTTAAAATCTTGTGGTGTTGCTTTATCTACTCCACCCACTTCTTCGATCCAGGCTTTAAAAACAGCAAACCTTGGAGCGTTCTCTACAGCATTGTTAATTTTTTCTACCAATCCAAAAGTTGCTTTAAATACTGTTCTTGGATTTAAATTTTTACCTGAATGAGCTTCTGATAAAATTTTCATTTCTTTCTCTATTTCATCTAAATCTCTTGCATTAATGTACCCTGTTTGCCCACCATACTCTTTAAAGGCTCTAAAATATTTATAATTTTCTGGGTCTTTTTCTTTTAATGTTTCAGTGGTATATCCTTGATGTAATATTTTAAATATACCAGGCATTTTTTTAGGAGATAAAGCCCCTGTTAGTTTCATTTCCATAGCCCTACCCATTTCTCTTTCTGTCATAAGGTTATAAAACCCTGCTTGATAGTCTCTAAAAAAATTACCAACAATAAACTCAGGATTTAAAGAAGTGTACATGGTTGATAAGAAGCCTGTAAATCCTCTCATGGTTGAGAGGAAAGGATTAATGTCAGAACTACCCCAAGCATCTAAACCTTTAGCAAGCCTTTCATCTTTAATTACTAAGAAGCGTGTTTGCCCTTCATCCTTATATGGGATTAAAGATTCCTTGCCATCCCAAGAATGAGGCTTATCAAATCTTCCTACATTATCTTTAATATCCCATAGTTTGTTTTCTGGGAAAGCTTTTATTAGTTCTGCTAACTCTTTGTTTATTTTATTTTTTTCTCCGAGAACAACAGACTGAGCCCTTCTTGATACAGCTTGTTCAAAAGGTGATCCAGCTTCTGATAACCTTCCTTTAGCTTCTGGAACTACAGAACCATACAGGCTATTTCCTGTACCTTTTTTATTAGGTGTATCTCCTTCTATGGTATCAACTGAAAAGCCAACCAAAGGAACATAATATCTATAATTTTCCCTCCAATCGGCAATAGAATCTTCAGAGATTAAATCAGTTTCTTTATAAATCTCTCTGGTTTTTTCTTGATATTTTTCTAACATAGAAAATGCTTCTAAAAGGTTTTCCCCAATTTTGTTTGTAGCAGTTGCTGTTAAAGAGGCTTCGTTAAAATCAATGCCCATCTTTTTAAGATTGTCTATTGCATCCTGTGTTTTAATTCCTGATCCACTATCTTTATATTTTTCTACTACTTTTGTAGCTCTAGTAATTTTTCCTTTAGTTGTTATGGCATCCCTGTCAGCTTTTCTAACTATTTCGTCTTTTACAAACTCTATAAACCCTTTTTTAGTTATTTCTTTTCTCTTTAAAAGATCTAAATACTTTTCAAGTTTTAATCTATATGTATCTCCTTTAACAAACTCATCTATCAAAGCTTCAGTTTCTTTTTCTATTTGAGCAATAGTTTTTTTATCAAAATCTAAATTTTTAACTTTATTAAACCTTTCTAATTGATCTACCAATCCTGGTATGTCAGCTGAATATTTTCTATAAATAAAATTATTCCTTTCAGGAGCGTGTAAGTTTTTAAGAAAATCATTAAACTTGTCCTTGTTTAATTTTTTGTCTTTAAGGAATTTTAAAAGTCCGTCTATTTCTTCTACTGCGTCATCTAATTTTGTTTTAACTACACCATGAAAAGTGTCTGTAGATTTAATAACATTTAAATTTTTAAGATCATCAGGTAAATGTGGCTCTAGTAAAGTTGTCCAGTTTTTAAGGCGGTCTAATTTATCAACTGCCCAATACTGTGCATCAGAATAAAAATTAAAAAGCCTTGAATTATCTGCTTTGGTTAGTAATTCAAAAACATCTATTTTATCTCCCTCGGGATCTGGTGGAGGTTTGCTATCAATATCAATCACGCTAAAAGCTTTCTGGTCCACAATCTCCACATCTTTTGGACTAAACATTACATATGTACTTTCTGTCCCTCCCATCGGTCCTCCATGTCTCCCATGAGAAAACACCAACAATCCTTTTATACCCTGCTCTAATAATGCATCCTGGAAAAGATTATATTTAAGACCTTTAGTTTCTGTAAGATATTTAACATTATCTACTTTTCTCCAAGCAGGGGATGTAGGAGAGCCTGTTTTATCTTTTGGGTCTCTAAGAACAATCCATCTATTTTCAGCGTATTTTTTCTCAACTTCTAATAAGTTTCCATTTTCATCAAACCATTCTTGTGCTTTCCAATTTAAGCCTGTGTCTATTTCTGTGTCTCCTCTAATAAACATACTTTGATATTTTTCTATATAACCAATAACACTTGCTTCATCTGAATTAAAATAATCCTCTAATAGTTTTGGGTTCCCCAATCCTGTTTCTTTCAAGTTTTCTACAACATTTAGATGTGCTGTTTCAATTTTTTGATATTGCTCTGGAGTAAGGAGGCTTAATCTTAAGTTTTTACCTCTACTGGTGTTTAGGTAGCTACCTGCTTCAATGATCTCTGATTTAGCTGCCTTAATAACAACATCATATAAAAATCTTCTTTTCTCCCCTTCGGAAAAATTTTTTGCATAATCTGGTTTATCTGTTAGATAAATTCCATAGCCATATTCAAAGCCGCCACCTTTTTTACTCCCAGGCATATGTTCTCTAAACTGATAAAAATCTTTTGGTGATCCGTGAAAAACTTTTATTTTTTGTTGTAATGCGTCTGCTGGGAATAGTGTTTTGTAAGCTTCTTCTCTTAATTGTCTTGATAGCTTTGGATTAGTGTCTCCTCTTGGTATTGGCATAACCGGACTATTAATAGTAGAAGTGTTAGAAAGTGTTAACTTCTGAAGTAAATTTTTTGGTTTATATATCCATCTTTTTGTAAGGGGGGATAATGGGTCTAAAAATGCTTCTATTGGAGTTTCTAATAAACCAACCTCTCCTCCTTTAAGTAATTCAGGTTTGTAAACCTTATCCCAATTACCTCTTTTTATAAGTATAGGCATTTTTTTAATACCAAAAGAAGCTAATAAAACAGCTCTATGCCTACCTTCATGACCTATCACCTTGCCTTTTTTATCAATCGTTAGATATGAAGCAAAACCCATATTTATATCATCTCTTCTTCTATCAACCTCCCAATACTCTCCCAGTCTTTCAACAGCCTCTTTTTCAATAGTTCTTTTCTGTGCTGGGTCTTCAGTTGTGAGGTCTAAAAAAGTATCTGGGTCTATGGTTGTTACATAGGTATCTGGAAGTTGTGCTGTATTTTCATAACCAGGAACTTTTTCAAACCATACACTGGTTCCGGCAAGTCTCGCCATGTCTTGTGGAGTTAATACTAGATTATCTTCTATGTATATTCCATAGCCTTTCTCCATTGTAGGAGTGATTGTTTTATCTACAAGTGAAAGGGCAGTGTCTTTTAGTCTTTGATTTTGATTCCTTGATTCTTCAAATAAACGACTAAGTTCTTGTACACTTGTTCTTCGTTCATCCCTGGATTTACTTGAAAACCTACCAGAGTCTTTGAGCTCTTGGATTCCTTCTTCTGTTTTTGTTTCATTAAATGTTCCTAAATCAAATATTGCAATTTGTTGGGCTGCTTCAGCAGTATATAATGCATCTTCTTTTTTATCAAACACTATTGTAGCGTCTAGGTAGTATTTGCCATTATCAGGATTAAGCCAACCACCTGCAAAAACGGGTTGATCCATTTCTTTTGCTAAATCAGCTACATTTTTAGCAAACTGTCTGGCATCTTCTTTTGTCATTCCATCTTGATCTACAACTAGCTCAAGTGCTTTTATTGGAGAAACTGCAAAGCCGCTTGTAGGAGATTCTAGTGTTATTGGATCAAAAGTAAACCCTTCTGGGTTTTGTTTAATAAAGTCTAGTAGGGCAGTTGTGTTTACTTGTTGAGATGTCTGTACTGTAGATCGTAAATTGTCCCTGTCAGTTGTGAGGGTCTGCTCTCCCACTGCCTGACCGGCTTGCTGTTCTTCAAGGCTTGGTCCAACATCTCGATCAATTCTTCTTCTGGCATCGCCTTCAAGATTTCTGCGGGGATCGGATGACCGAAAGACAGATAATAATCTTTCATTTTTTGCTCCAGAGGATTCAACTGATATTGCATTATTTACTTCTTCTATAAATTTGTATGTTTGGGGAGCTTGCTCCCGTAACAAGTCTTTATTAGCATAATACATTGCATAAAGTTGTGCAAATGTTTCTGATTTTACTAAGTCAACTATGCCTTGGTTTTGAGCTTCATAATCTTTAGGGTCCTTTCCTTTTTCTAAAATTTCTTCTCTAGAGCTTATTGAGAATAATTGTTTTAAAGGATAGCCCAACATTGCTGCACTCAGGGCTTTTGAATCTTCTAAGGAATTACTTTCATTTAAATACATACTTACTGCTTCTGCAAGAATCGGTCCAAGTCCAGCATTCTCAAAATCTTGTGAAGTAAATTGATAACCTGGTCCAGTAGATATTCCTGGAAATTTAGAAGTAAAATCATTAATGTCTATATCAAATAACGGTGAGCCTTGAGAAGCAAACAATCCATCAAAACCACTTTGATATGAATCTATATGATGTGCTAGTTCATGAGATAGTATTTGCATAAGTTCATATTTAGCTCCCATAGGGGATTCATAGTATTTACCATCATCCAAATCTTTTAATTGTTTTTCAGAAAGATTAGTTTTTGTTTTCATAGCCTCACCAGTTGTAACTCCAACAGTGGGGTCTAATAATAGGTATTGATTCTTTGTGGAGTAAATTCCTCTTATAAGAACTTTATCTTTATTGTTTTGCCTTACATTTTTAAAAGAGTCTTTTCCGGCAACAAGAATACTGCCTAAGTCATCAAAAATTTCTATAGGCATACCTAAATTAATTAAGTTCAAAGCAGCTGTGGCAACATTATTTACCTCATCAGGTAAAAGATCTCTCATCGTAGCGTATTCTGAATCTGGGAAATTTTTTATTATTTCATTTAGCCCGTTATAATTTCTAGTATTATTCCAAATTTTTTGTTTAATAATCTTATCTCTTACTGCAATAAAATCAGGATCATTGGTGTCATAAGTGGTTTTTATAATAGGTTTTATTTGTTCAGGTATTTTGCTTTCTAATGATTTTTGATAATTATTAATACTTTGCCACATATTAAGGTCTTCTTTAGTTGTAGGCTCGTTGCTGAAATTTGGATTTAATACTTCATTTCCTGATGTTATAACTTTTAGAGGCTCAACTTTATTATCTAATGGATCATTCCAAGAAAATTCTTGAGGTTGTGTTGGAAATTTTTCTTCAACTTGTTCAGCAACACTTTGATTGATTGTTTCATTTTGTTCTCTAGCTTCTGCCCACTCTGGATCTTGGTCTATTGCTTGTTGCCTTCTTCTTTGGTTAATTCTAGATGTTCGGTCAAAGTATTCATCACTTGTTTCTGTTTCCGCCCTTTTCTCCTCTAAGCCTTCTTCTGTAAGTGTGTCTGCTTCCCCTTCTACTGGTGTTATTTTTGGTTTAATAAATTCTTTTTCTAGAATTTTCTGAGCCAAAACTTCTTCTACTGTAGATATATTGTATTGAGCAAACTCTGGAGCAAAAACTGTTTGAGCAAACTCATCTATAGCTTGATGATTTAGTCCTGAGTTATTTACTAATGTTTCAAAATTATCTACAAACTCGTTTATTTTAGGGTCATTCTTATAGCCTTTAATTAAATTGTTTACTTCAGGAGAATAAACAACTTCTCCTGTAGTTATTGCAGAAGAAATTCCTCCAGATGCAATTATTGCTGCTAAAAAAGAGTGTGATGCAACATCCGTTAGTGCCTCGCCTACTGTTGGTCCATCATATAAAGGGTTGTTTCTGTTATCATAAGCATCCTTTAAATTACTTTCTAAATCAAACCAAGCAGTATTTACTTCTTGCAGAACACCATTTACAACTTCCATTCCTACATCAGTTGTTACATCAACAAGACCTCTTTTAAATATATCTGTTACTCTTTTACCGCCTATTGGTCTCATATATCTTAGTACCGGTAATGCTTCTGTCCCAACTTCTAAAAGTGCATTTATGTTTGCATAATTTACTGCTTCGCCATGTGGAAGACCCTGCCTTCTTGCTTCTCCGTAACTTATACCTTGGGTTTGTAGCCCAAAATAACCAAGGATGGTAGTTGTTGTAGGGACAGTAGCTGTTCCTCCAGTTGCAAAATTAAGAGCTATTCCAGAGGCAATTATTGCTGCTGACTCAACACCCGAAGCGGCTATGGAACCATATTCTCCTAAATTTGCATCTTTGTTTCTTTTGTTTATAACTTTTTCAAGGTTCTTCCATTCCTCCTGAAACGCTCTCAGGGCTGGTTCTCGTCTTTTGGAGAATATTTCATCAATTTCAGAATCTTGTTTACCTTGAGCTCTTAACTCTTCTCTCTCTAGATAATTTGGGTTAATTATTGGAGCACTCCATCTATCCTGCCCATATCCACCACCATACGACATTACTTCTGGAGAATATGAGGCTTCGGGACTTGATACACTTTCACTTATTTGAAATTCAATTCCCTTCTGCATTTGTTCAAATCTAGTTCCGATATTTTCTATTCCAGTCCAACCCCAATCTTTAAGATACTTCAAGTTCTCCATGCTAGAATCTGGATACCTTTCATCGGCTTCAGACATTAAGGCTGGAATGCCTCGTGTTAGATCATAACCAAATTCGACAGTTTCGTAAGCTAATTTTTTTACGGGATTAGCCCAAGTGGTGCTGTCTGCCAAAGGTGTTATAGGGTTAACCCAGTCAAATGATGGTGGCTGGTCTTCAGCGGAAACAGATAAACCTCCAGGACCAATTACTTTAGAATCTTCTTCTTCTTCTTTATCTTCTTCTAGAAATGGCGATTGCCCTGATATTGGAAAAGGGTCCCTGAAATCAAATTTTTCTGCCACACTATAACCCCTTTGCTTCTATAAATGCTGACATGAAAGCTAAATATTTTTGAGAGTCCACCTCTTCCCAAGGGGTGTTGTATAAGTTTTCCCATTGTTGAGCTGCTTCATTATTTAAAGCGTTATAGTCGATCAGGCGATTAGATTGTAATCTGTTTTGTAAAAACAATTCAATTTGTTCTCTTGGAGTATCAAGTCTATGGGGTGTTCCTAATATAAAATAGAAAGGTTGCCTTCCATCTGATATATCATATATCTCTCTTGAACTTGAATAAAGATTATTAACTTCTGCCCAAAGTCCTTCTGGATCAGCATATTTTGAGACCCAAGCATCTTGTAAACCACCTTGACTAGCACCTTCTTTATACTCAAAAAGATCACCACCCATTTTTGTAGCATCTGGAATTATGTTTATATATTGTGAACCTAGTCCTGGGTCAGCAAAATAAATACTTTCAAGAAAAGCTGACTCTTTATCTTTTTCAAGCACTGTATCTAGCCTTGATTTTTCAGCTCGACTCCAAACATCCCCAATATATCTTTCTCCTTCTTTTTTGAGGTTTGTGTATGTTTTAACTAAAGATTCTGAATATCTTGGATCAACATCTTCTGCCCTAACCATTCCTTTTGTAGCATTTTTAAATGTTTCTAAAGCATCAGGGTTATTTACTAAAAACATTGCAAAATCTTTTTCAGCAGAAACTCTATCAACTACATCGGCTATAGATACTGATCCTGCGTCATTTCCTTCAGTGTCTTGTGTTATATTTTTTTGAGCTCTTACATTGTCTGGTAAATATGATGTTAGAGTTTCCTCTACCCCATTAAAATCAACAACAAAATCGCCTTGAATTAACATATTAGCACTGTCTGCTACAGGGTTGTAACCAGAGAAAGAAACATTTTTAATAGTTCCTTCCCTACCATCACTGGCAATAAAATTTTTACCCTCAAAAACTTTAAGCCTTTCACTAAATATTGTTGTTAAAACATCTGAATGATCGTTTGCTATTGTTTCAAAATCTCCGTTTTCTAAATATGGGGCTATTCTTTCCCATCCTTGCCAATATTCTTCACTTACAAATTTTGTAAAATCTAAAGCTTCATTATCTCTTAAATTTACCAGGGTTTCTTCTAGCATACTTGCTGCCACTGTTGGATTAATAGTGTCATTAGATAATAAATTAGATACATTTACTATTTTTCTTAAGGATTCTTGGTCTTTTACATTATTTAGCTTCAATAACTCTACATCCAGGTTAGTATTTGTTATGTTAAGGTTCAGTTCAGAGGTTTTTAAATCGATTCTAGACTTCTCAGTCCTATTTATCATTTCCTGTACTGAAAATGGAATGTCTTTATCGGCAACATTTGTGTAGTCTCCTGGTGTTGCATCCATTAGTAATCGTTCACGCTCCGCTGTTGCTGCTAAACTTTCATAATAACTTGCTCGACTCTCACCTTCTTTTTCTCTTAATGTAATTAATCTTTCGTTTTGCTCAAATTCTCTTCTTTTTCTCTCTTCA